>Ga0082335_1000863_pt1 | contig 70820 bp, 62 predicted proteins | sample Subgrocontami58m_FD_72375 | JGI IMG/M metagenome (GOLD analysis project Ga0082335, IMG submission 72375) | Subsurface groundwater microbial communities from S. Glens Falls, New York, USA - GMW37 contaminated, 5.8 m (SPADES assembly) (version 2) ... | reverse complement strand
TGATGGTACGGGTTTGAATTTCTCGTATGTGAATGCGACGGGTACGATTGCGGCGTCGAATGTGACGTCGGTTCCGCATGTGTCGTTGACGGGTACGTTGCATACGTCGAATTTGACGGGTGCGTATACGGGTGCGTTGATTTTCCGTAATTTGCAGAATCAGTTCTTTGGTGATGGTACGGGTTTGAATTTCTCGTATGTGAATGCGACGGGTACGATTGCGGCGTCGAATGTGACGTCGGTTCCGCATGTGTCGTTGACGGGTACGTTGCATACGTCGAATTTGACGGGTACGTATTCTGGAGACTTGGTCTTTACTGGAATTGTTAACCGCACGCACGCCGCATCGTCTGGTTTCAACATTTTGCGCCGGACCGCCGCCCAAGCCGATACGGGCGGAACGGGCGTGGTTACCGGCATCACGCAATACGCCGCAGACACCGCACTGGATGTGATTCAGACGACGAACAACCTCGGTGCACGCGTGTTCAAGAACGGCACGGGTGCAGGCATTGGTTTGAACGTGTCCACGCTGGGCACGGGGCAGGCCGTGGATGCGCAACAATACACCAACAACGACGCTGTGTTGATTGAGAAAATTGCCACCGGTGCTGGCGATGCGCTGCAAATTGAGAACTCCGGTACTGGTGCGGCGTTGAATTTGGTCGCGGTTGGTACCGGTAATGCCACCATTGCGTCTTCCACGGGCAACGGCCACTGGGTGGGTAACAGCGTGCAAGTGATGTACGTCAATCAAACAGTTGACGTTACGCATGGGGCGGACTTGATTCAGATTGACAACCAAGCGGTGACGGGCAATTCCATCATCTTGCTGTCGATTAACGGTACGGTTGCTCCGGACACGGGGGCGGGTGTGAGCTTGTTTGTGAGTGCCCGATTGCCTAGAAATCACTTCAACGTGACGGTGGTCAACAGCACTAATCGTGAAAACACTTTTGCCGTCAGCTACATCATGATTAACTGAGGAGGGTTTGTCATGAACCGTTTTGTTTTATTTTTCGTTTTGGCCACGGCTCTGGTCGCCGCCTACACGGGTACGTCCAACTCGTATCAAGCCGAGTTGATTGTCGTGGACGGCAGCCAGCCGTTGTCCGCGATTTCCGCGTCTTACCAATTGGACGTGGTGACGGGAACGCTCTCGCAAGGGCCCAATGCCGGCGTGTTGTTTTCAAATCCGGGTTTCGGGTTTGGACGCTCGACCGTTGCGCATCCGTTGTTGATGTCGTTGACTCCGCCGGCCGTTTCGGCTTGCTGTGGCACGTTTACTTTCTTGTCGCGTTGGACGGATTTAGCCGGACGTGGCATTAGGGACGTCGTTTTCGAGATGGATGCCACGACCAACATCTCGGCGACGCTGACTTCGGGCAGCATTCGGGATGGTACATGGACGGCCAGTTTCAGTTCGATTCAGCCGGGTCCGGTAAATTACCGGTGGTATGCCTTTTCGCAAGATGGTTTGACAAATCGCTCGGATTTGTTGACGTTTACCATCACGCCGGCGACATCCAGCAGCGCGGCTTCGCCGACTCCGGTTCCGAGCGTGGCTCCGGCGCCTACGACGGCTCCGTCCCAATCGAGTCCGCCAATTGTGAGCGCTCCGACGATAGAGCCGGGTCCGGTTGAAGTAGTTCAGACACTGGGCGCATCCAGCGAAGTATCCGGCATTTTTGGCGAAACGTCAACGGAATTCACGTATGCGTATTATGCGCCGGCTAATGGCGTTTCTGGGGATATTGAAATTCCTCTGCCATTGAGCTATCAGGATTATCTTGACGGCTTGGTGACAATCGCCCCTGAGCCAAAGAGCGTCCGCGAAGGCTCGATTATTGCTACGTGGGATGTGACGTTGGCTCCGAACCAGGCTTTTGAGGTCCAGGTTCAAGTCGCAAAGAAGCTTGATCCTGCCATCCTCAAGGAGTTCAAGGCGCCGCAAGTGACGGCCAAGCAGGCTCCCTCGGCTCCGCGACCGACGGCTACGCTGAAGCCATCGGCAGCCCCGTCTGAGCCGACTCCGGCCGCCGCCGACAATACGTTGTGGTATGCAGTAGGCGCGGTTTTGTTGCTCGGCATTTTGTACTACTTGTTCGCAGGCAACAAGCCCAAGCACAAGGGCCTTTAGTTTTTTTTATTTTTTCCCATGTCTTTTTTAAGCCAACGTGTCATGGTTTGTTTGTAGAGGTTATCCGCATGAATGTGAATGTTTTTGTTTTTTTATTCCTAGCTTCGTCTGTACTTCTATCTGGTTGTTTGCAATCCGCGCCGGCTACTGGGTTGAATCAAACCGGTTCCAACCAGACGACTGAATCCAATGCATCGAATGGGACGCCTTTTTCCAATGTTTCCGCGTCTTTTCCCACTCCTGAATCTCCGCGTGTGGGGGCTGCGGCGTTATGCCAAGTGGCGTCCGTTGGACAAGTGGAACTTTTTTTGATCGATCCGACCCGCTATGCGTATGAATTAACCCAGAATGGTTCCACGACGTTGCAAATGCTGTATTCGAATGATTCGTTGTTTTTGCGTTTCTCCCAATCCGCGACGCCTGGGTGTGAATGGATTTACTTGACTTCAAGTGATTTGGAGTCGGTCAATGAATTGGCTGGCGTCCCTTTATTGACTCACGCTGAATTGGTGTCCCGGCTGTCGTCCGATTCCTGCAAAACCGTTCCTTTAATGGAACAAGTTTTTACCATTCCCCCCAACGCATGCGCGTTCCGCGACGTCGTGTTGCGTTCGCAAGCCAGTTGAGTTTTGGTCTGGGCGTAGGAATCGACGCCCTATTGTCGTGCCGATACCTGTCATGGGCCGTTTCGTTCGTTTTTTGCCGACGGTTGTTTCACGAGACGGGTGCGCGGCATCATACGTCGACTGAAACGTGTGCGGTCTGTCCCGCTTCGTATGGCTTTCAAAACCGTGAAACTGGGGTTGGGACGCTTCCGCTTTGCGGTTCCGTCTTACTCGATGTCACCGGCCAGCACCTGTCCTTTTGCTTTTTAAAGCCGCCTCCGAGCTTATGTCTAGAGGTGGAATACAATGAAAATTGACGTAAGCGGGTTGAAATACGAAGAAATCGAGCGCGTGCTTAAGGATTTACCGTTTCAAGTGCGGCAGTTGACGTCCGCGGGCGGTCGCGTGGTCTTGGATTGCGCCGTCTAGGCGTTTTTCCCACCGGTCGAAATGGCGTCGGACGCTGAACTCCCTGTACCCGTCTCTCATTTCTTTTTCCTCCGGATGGGCGTGAGGAAAACGGCGTTTTTTCGGCTGCCTTTTCTTTTCTCCGGCTTTAGGGTCCATTTTGTTTTTTTCAATGGGTTTTGAATGACGGTGGGGGTGGCGTGTATTCGATGTTTGTTTTCGAGTTTGACCGCGCAAACCGTATTAAAGCGGTTTTCCGTCTAAGTTACCGACCGGTACCAGCCTTTTTCCGGGTGGGTTTTGCCTGAACCATGTACGCTAAACGAATAGTCCTGCGGAATTTCAAATCGTTTTCCAAGGCCACTATTGAATTGGATAAATCGTTTACGAGTATCGTGGGTCCCAATGGTTCGGGCAAAAGCAATTGCGTCGACGCGTTGCTGTTCGCTTTCGGCGAGATGCGTCTGAAGTCGTTGCGCGTCAAGAGCACGAAAGACCTGATTTTCAAGAACGCCAACGTGGCCGAGTCTTGCGTCGTGCTCGTGGAAGACGACGTCACCGATTTTGCCGTCCAGGAAGTCGAAGAAAAAGGCAAAGTCCGCCGCATCTTTCCCAAAGGCGTGCACGAAGTCCGGCGGCTCATCCGCAAAGACGGAAAGACGCGGTACATGCTGGACGGCAAGACCGTTAAAAAGTACGTGCTCGAGGACTTTCTGACCAACCACAGCATCTCTCTGCACCACGTCATCAAGCAAGGCGAAGTGCAGCGCATCATCGAGATGAACTCGAAAGACCGGCGCCAACTGATTGATTTTGTCGCCAACGTGTCGGAATACGAGGACAAAAAACAGGAAGCCTTCCTGGAAATGGGCAAGGTCGATGCACGGCTCAAGGAAGCCCAGACGGTCTTTGCCGAGCGCGAAGGGTACCTCCGTGAGCTGGAGCAGGACAAGAAAAGCGCCGAGAAATACCTGTTGCTCGAGCAACAGCAACGCCAATTGGCGGCCACATTGCTTCACATCGACTTGAAGATTATGGGTCAGGAATTCGAGTCGCTCGTTGCGGCCAACCTGGATTACCGCAACAAGGTCGAGGCGCTTCAGAATTCCATCAAAGAACTGGAAGCGTCAATCGACCGCGCCTACCGGGAAAAAGACGCCCTCAACAAGACCATCGTCGAAAAAAGCCAAGGCCGCGAATCCGAATTGCAACGTGCCATCGGCGCCCTGCAGGCCGAAATCGATTCGGCCAAAAGCCTGATTGAAGACCGTAAAACCCTACTTAAGAAACTCGACGAAAAACGCCGTTCCATTCAAATGGACCACCAACGCGCACGGGATGAAGTCAAAGGCTTTGAACGCCAATTCAGCCAACTGACGCTCGACGTCGAATCCGTACGCAGACTCCTGGACCAGGAGCAAAAACAACTGGACGCCATGCTGGCAAAATCCGAATCGTTTTCCACCCAGTTCTTTGACGCCCGCAAAGCCATGCAGCAATACGAGGCGCAGATGCAGGGGTGCAAGGACCAACTAAACGCCTTGCAATTGGAAGCTTCAAAGCAGGCCGAACTTGAAAACGTCAAGGAACACGAGTTGGTCCGGCTCCGCAAAGGCATCTTCGACGACTACGCCCCAAGAAAAGCCGAGTTGACCGACGCACGCCGCAACGCAAAAAGCGCCTTGGCGCCCCAGGAAAAACTCTTGGCCGAACTGTTTTCCGAGGAAAAGGAACTCAACCAACGCCTGCCCGCGTTGGAAGACGTTTTGCTGGACTTCAAGGAGAAAATGGCCACTACCGAAGGCCGCCTAAGGGCCGCATCCGACTCCTCCTCCCGTGGTCTGGAAGCGGTCATGGCGCTGCGCGAGAAAAACAAAGGCATCTTTGGCACGCTGGGTGAACTGGTCCGCTACTCCTCCACGTATTCCGTGCCTGTCAGCGTGGCCATGGGCAACCGACTGCAATACGTCGTCGTCGACTCGGTCAAGACCGCAGGTTTGGTCATCGACCACCTCAAGGCCCACGATTTGGGCCGCGTGTCGTTCATCCCGCTGGACAAGATCCAAGCCCCGGCGGTGGACGACGAATACGCCAAGAAACCCGGTGCCATGAGCCTTTTGATTGACCTATTGGAGTTTGACTTGCAGTTCAAGAAAGCCGTGGCCTACGCCTGCGCCAACACCGTCCTGTTCGATAAATTCTCGGCGGCAGAAAAATGGGCTGGAAAGGTCCGAATGGTGACCCAGAGCGGCGAATTGTTCGAACCTTCCGGCTTAGTCAGCGGCGGAAAAACAAAGGAAAAAATCAACGCCTACGCCGAGCAGGCCAAACTCTCCGAATACTCCAAAAAATTTGAGAAAGCCAAAGTCGAAAAAGACGCCGTGGTTTCCCGCCTCTATGCCATCCGCGAAGAGATGTCGGCGGAACGCAAGACGAAAGCCGACGCTGACTTGCAGTTGAAGAAAATCGAACTCGAGTTGGAACATGTCACAAGCGCCGAAAAAGCCATGCGCGAACAACAAAAAGACCTCCATTCGGCCATGAGCCAGCTGGAAAAAGAAATCCAATCCTGCCGCGCGGCCGTGGAAGCCGCCGAGGAAAAACGCGCAAACTGGGTCCGCAAACTCTCCGATTTCAACGTCGCGTATTTGGAAGCCAAGCAGCTGGTCGACGTGGAAAAGGAAAAGACGTTCGGCAATTTGGTCAAGGAAAAAGAACACAAAGTCAGCGAACTCAAGATCAACCTGGCCGGCCTTGAGAACGAATTGCGCTCCATCGCGACCCAAAAGACGCTCTACGCCCGCCAATATGCCGGCGTCGAAAAGGAAATGGCCTCCATCCAGGACGAGGAAAAATCCGCTGAGAACGTCATCGCCGACATGGACGCGCGCGTCTTAGCTTCCCGCCAACAACTCAAGGACAAAAACGACGAGCTCAAGAGCCTTTCCAAGGAACTGAAAGCCTGGATTGAAAACCGCGAGGAACTCGACTTGCAAATCGCAAAAATGGGCAACCAGAAAGGCAAGTTGCAGTTCGAACTGGACAAGATCGCTTCCAACCGCCAGGACTCCGAACTCAGACGCGTCGCCGTCGAGACTAAGCTTTTAGAACTCAAGGTCCAATACGAGGAATTTGCGCAAGTCCAAGTCATCCAGAACAAGACGGACAAGGACAAAGCCGACTTGCTTTTGCGCCGCAAAGAAACCGAAGAGCAGATCAAGGAACTCGGGACCGTCAACTTGCGCGCGCCCGAACTCTACCAGCAAAAATCGGAAGACCTGGACCGCCAGAAAGTCCGCGTCGTCCAACTTGAAACCGAGAAGAACGCCGTCCTGTCGCTCATCGCCGAAATCGAGACGAAAAAGAAAGCTACGTTCATGGAGGCTTTCGACGCCGTCAACGCCGCGTTCAAGAAACTCTTCAAAGTCATCTTCCGCGGCGACGGCACGCTCTTTTTGGAAAATGCTGACGACCCGCTCAACGGCGGCCTCACCATCCAAGTGCAGCTGGAGAACAAGGAAATCAAATATTTGGAACTGATGTCGGGAGGCGAAAAATCCCTCATCGCCTTGCTCTTTTTGTTTGCCATGCAGTCCCGCAACCCCTCCAGCCTCTACATCCTCGACGAAGCCGACGCGGCGTTGGACCAGGAAAACTCCCGCAAGCTGGCCATGCTGTTAAAACAATTGGCTTCGCACAGCCAATTCATCGTGGTCTCGCACAACGAAACCCTATACAAGCACGCGGATTGTTTGATTGGAGTCGCGATGGGCCCGACCGGTTCCCGTTTGGTTGAAGTTAAGCTGAATCCTGCTTGATTCGATTCGCGTGCAATTGCGGGGGTTCGGGGTAACGTAGGACTATAGGGGGTGGAACCCCCTGTGGTCCCGGTCGGTGTCCCACGACGAAACCCTATACAAGCACGCGGATTGTTTGATTGGAGTCGCGATGGGTCCGATGGGTTCGCGTCTCGTTGAAGTCAAGTTGAATCCCGCTTGAACCCGGACCTCTTTTTTTTAATGATTTTATTGAGGAACCTTTTTTTGCGTTTTTTTTCCAGCCGCGCTTTTCCGCCTTTTTCTTTCACGCAAAGTTGCGCTCAACACTGCCGAAGGGTCTTTCTCTTTTTTCTCACCCTCAACGATTTCGGGTATTAGCGGAAGCGTCATTTAAGAACCATCATTCCACTATTGTAAAATCAGTTTTACAATTTGTAAAGTTCGCTTTACGTCTATGGGGGTGTCGTTAAGCGTCGAATTTTGCAGAAACTTTTATAAACCAAAACTGCGTGGTACTAAAAGTAAGTTCTGATGTAGGGGGGCGCCGATACACTGTGTCTGTTAACGCAAAAAAAATCCAACCGTATTCGTTCCTATTCGCCACGCTGGCCATTCTTTTTGTTTTGAATTTCGTCCAAGCCGTCACCTTGGTGCCCGCCGCCGGATCCATTCCTGCAGGCCAGGCCAGTATCTTGGTTGCCGAAGTATTCCCTACTCGGATTTATGCCACGGTCAATGACGTTCCAACGACGCAGTCCAGCGTAAACTTTACTGTCCAAGGACGCCTGCTGAACACTTCCAATCTAGCTAACGAATTCGCGCCAGGAAGCGTCAATGTGACGGCCACCATCGCGTCTACCAACATCAATTTTTCCCGTATTACGACCGCTTCGGGTTTCGATTTTAACATCACGTTGCCCGTTACCGAATCGGTCAACAACGTCACGGCCGGTTACCAGGTATATATTACGACCAACACCACCAATCCCGCACACAACAAAACGTTCAACCTCTACCGCACCAACGCCACCAACGTTTCCTTCGCGTTCGTCAACTCCTTCCCGCCTTTCTTGACGGGCGTCAACTTCACAGTGAACGTGTCATACTTTAACGGAACCAACGCCATCGCCAACGGAAAACCCGAAATCCGTATATTCAAACTGAACGGGGTGCAGCAAGCGTGGTTGGTAACAAATCTGTCGGCAATGACGAACGCACAAGGAATCCTCCAATACAACGTCACCATTCCGGCTGACGCATCCGGACAATACGCCTTGGTCGTCGATCGCGGAGCCGGTTTCGTCGTATTCGGTATCCGATCCGCGTTCGTCCCCTCTTTCCGCACTGAAACGCCAACCGGTGTTCGCCGTTCCGACTTTGCTGTAAACGCTACGGTCAATTTGGTGGGCACACTGCGCTATTCAAACGGAACTCCGTATAATCTAGTCGGAACCGATACCGCGGTCGCTTTCGTGACGTTGCCGAACCGATCCATAATCAATACCAACTTGGTTCAAACCAACTCCGTCACTCTGCCGGGTCAAATGAATTCGACGTTTTCCCAAACCGATTTGCCCGGCGCGTACGACGTGCGCGTGCTAATCGCCATTGGAAGCACCCAGTATGAAACGCGTGGCACCTTTAGGGTCAGCGCTTTCCGGGCGTCCCTGAAAGCCGGAGCCGGATTTTTCAGCGAATACGGCAATAAACGCATCATCTTGCCCAACTCAACCGTTGAATTCTCGATTTTGGCCTTCAATAATTCGGGCGACGCGTTGATTCCCGGAAGCATCTATGGGGGATTAAACGTCATCAACTGCACGCAAGGCAACGTGACTTTCGCCGGATTCACCAACGTACTGACTGGTGCCAATGTGACCAATTACAGCCAGTTGGCCGCCGGACAGCCGTTATTCGGAAACGTGTCTTACACCCCCATGCTCGATGTTTGTAGCCTCCGAGTCAACGTACCTAATGCTGTCGGCGTGTATCGTCTGGACGTCAACGTCCGCGCTCCGCCATCCATGGGTTCTGAACTCGTGACGGCATCCGCTTTGGTCCAGGTCGAAACCATCACGCTGAACGTACAACCCATCCAGGCATCCGGAGGTTTTGACCGTGGTGACTACTCCTTCCAGCTTTCTCCGGGTGAAAACGCCAGCTTCCAACTGAGCGCGTTCAACTTCAGTTCCGGGTCGCAATTCAGTTCCAACTCCATCCAAAACGTCACCGTTTTGAGCATCGCACCATTGACGTTCATCACCGGCGCGTCCAACGCCTTTAACAACTTTACGGAAAACGGGACCGCCAACTGCAAGCCCTGCGGCAGCAAACCCAACCCCGCCTTGCCGTTTTACGTGTCCTATCCGAATACGCAAGAAGCGCGCGTCGCCGTAACGCTGCCGAACACCACGGGTTATTTTGAAGTCACGATACAAGCCAACGTCTCCGGACAATTCGTGACCGGCCGCACCTATTTTGATATGAAACTGATTGACGGCTTTGCCAGTCCCGGTTCCGGCAGTACTTTTGGTCAACAAGACCGACCCTCGTTCGGATTCGGCCAGGCCAGCTGCGCCCAAGGCAACGTGTCGTATTCCGCCGTGGTTCGCGACGTGAAAACCAACCAGGGTGCCCTCGGCGTGCGCATCAATTCCAACCTCATCATGGCTATGGAAGAAGGCACGGGACGCAACATCGCTTCCTTGCTGTCCGTTCCGCGAGGAAATACTACGAACAGCTTGGGCCTGATGGCGTTCAACTTGAGCATCAGCCAAGCGCTACCGTCCGGATTCTACTTCATGATGTTCAACGTGACCTACCAAGGCCGCGACGACACCATCTTCGGCATGCTCAATTGCAAAGATTCCAGCAGCCGCTTGGTCATCAGCCAGACTCCTTTCGGCCGATTCCGACCCGACGTGTCCTTGTTCCTCAACTACAACCAACTCTTTACTATCAACACCACCACCGGGTCGTTCATTCCCATCGTCAATGGAACGTTGGAAATCGTGGGCATGCGAGGATACAATGAAGACGTCAGTGGAGACGTCAAATTGCTTCCCAACGCTTCCCAAGGCCGACAACGCGTCAACCTCACTCAAGGTGTAGGCGCCCAAATCACGCTTTTCCCCTCTAACTTTAGTTTGGCGCAATGGCCCCAAGGCACCTTGATGTTCCAAATCAACGTGACCAACGGCAGCAACCCCGGACCGTTATTCATGCAAGGACCATCGTGGATCGTGGGCGGCGGGCATGACTCCTATGCCGGTGCCATCCAAATCCTGGCCTATGAGTTGTTCTTCAACAGCACGCCTTTTGGTGGTGTGCCCCTGGGCACGAATTTGTCCATCATCGTCAATGCCAGCACGAACGTCTCGACCAGCGGGCAAAACTTCACCGTCGCGTTCAAACGCTACGGCGGAGGCACCCGCACACCGGCCGTCATCCAGAACACGTCGTTGATGATTGATGGATGGAACGATTCCACCAGCTTTGGCTGGGAACAATGGAATGTCACCTTTGCCGTTCCAACCACTCTTCAAGCCGGCGAAATCCAGGTCGAATTCACGGCGAACAACTCCAAAGGCGTCCAAGCCCGGGCAGGTTTTTCCACCTTCCTTACCGGCTTTTCCGTACAAACTTTGACCCAAGATGACATGTTCATGGAAGGCGTTAATTGCCGGGCTTTTGATGAAAGCGATGATAATGGCAGCATGCAGGGTTGCTTCAACCCTTTTGCCGCAGGGCCATTGTTCAATTACCAAAACAACACCCACCTGAACTTATCCGTACTCAACTTGACGTACGGCGTGGCTAGCCGAAGCGATTTCGTGTGCCTCAAACGCGCGTTCAACTTCACGCAAGGCAACATGGGGCCTTTTGGTCCGGCCAAGATTTTTGACCTCGGTACGAACATCGTGGTCATTGACAACAATACGCCGGGTCTATACGATACGCTGGTCATCAACACGTCCAACGGAACGCAACAAATCATTTCCATCCACAACTTTTCGTCGAGCCAGCGGCGCTTCAACGGCAACACGACGCGGCCATATCGCGACTACTATCTGTCGAATATATTCCAATGCGCACACCTGGGGTTGGTTAACGGATCGGAAACAACGCTGCAAGGCTACACGGGCCAAAGTGGCGAGTCATCCACCGGCGACAACTTCGTCAACGACGTGTTCTACCTTCCATACCGCATCCAACGCGGGGGCGGGCCGGTTGTAGCTAACATCACGCATGTCGGATACGCCATCAAAAGCGAAGATGGCCGGCCTGCGGGTACGTTGCCTGACTCGGCGCACCGCACAAATTTCACGCAAAGCGACCCCAACGGCGTCGCGATGGTGCGCGTCAACATTACCCAATCCAACCGCTATCAGGCCATCTGGGACGTCAATGTCACGACGGGTAACCAAGTGGTAACCGATCGCGCCAAGACCCGCGGCGACTCGACTTCGTACGGCGGCGGGCAAGGCACCCGGATTGACGTCATCGCATTCCGCACATGCCGGCAACAACTCATGCTGCCTTCCTTCAACGTCGGTGACGAAAACGTCACTCTCATGTGCATCATCCGGGACAAAAGCTACGCGCCCATCGTCGGCGCCAACGTCACGGTAAACCTCGTTTCAGGCGGGTACTATGGTAAGACGGTGACCGCCGCCCGGCTGTACAATGTGAGTGGTGATATCGTACCGCGTTTAAACTCGACTTCCATGGGTGAAAACTGGCTGTTCACCCACCCCGCTGGATGGCCTTGCAACGACGGCGTCCGGATTGAAGGCAACGTGACCAACGGGACGATTACCCAGCTATTCGATATGGGTTATGCCTACCGTAATTGCCAATATGCCGGTCCTCCAGGGCCCTAGTTTATTTTTTTTATAGCTGAAAAAATTTAAGGACGCTTAAGGTGAAATCATGGTGATGACGTTTCGTAAATCCATCGCTTGGATGGCTTTCTTGGTCTTATTGGCCCCGTTGGCTCTCGGTTTGACGATTAACTCCATTACGACGTCCGGACCGACCGGTTCGGTGACCACGGGAACGGATGTAACCATCCCGGTGACTCTAATCTCCGATTCGACGGGAAGCGCCAACCAAATCTCGTTGACCGGCACCGGGCAAACCACGGGCACTTCCCTAACCATCACTGATCCGGCCAGTGGATCTTTCACCGGCACTTCCTTGACGTCATCCGGCACGACGGTCAACTTCGTCGTATCCGCAGGCATAGCTGACACCTATGACTACTCGGTGACGGGTACGTATTCCAGCGGATCGGCATCATCCACTACGACGACGCTCAAAGTCGTAGACCCCAGTGCTTTATCCATTTCCGGCACAGTCAACAGCACGACCAATACCGTGGGAAACCGCATCGCCGTAACGGTGACGTTGTCCAACCCCTCCGCTACGCAAAACGTGACCACTTCCTATGCGCTGACTTTCCAAGACTCCAGCGCATTCACCGTAGTTTCGGGTGATTCCACGTCTGGAACCATCACGTTGGAACCCAGCGGAACGAACACGTTCAGCTATGTCTTAAACGCCGCTGCGGCCACCACGAACACACAAGTACGCTTTGGCGTTGGCAGCAACGGCGCCGCATTTGCCCAAAGCATGACCACCACGGCCGCACCCTCAACAGGTTCTACTCCCCCTTCTTCAGGGGGTAGTGCATCCACGCCAACGCCGACCGTTGCGCCAACCGCATCGGCAGCGCCCACGTCGCAACCCGTTCTGATTCCTAAACCTAAAGAGACGACGGGACAAAATGAACCCGTTATTGCTTCCAAATCGAAAGAAATCAGCACCAGTTCGGCCGTCACGGGAAGTTTTGGTGAAAATTCGGCCACGTTCCAATTCGCGTATACGGCTCCGGTTGGCGGATTCTCCGGCAAACTCACGGACGAATTGCCCTTTGAATGCGCTGACTACCAAGCCGGCCTCATTGTCATCACTCCGCCTCCCAGTGACGTCCAATGCGGCAGCGTGATTGCCACGTGGGACGTCGCATTGGCTCCGGGAGAGACGTTTGTCGCCAACATAGAAGTTGCCAAATCCGTCGACCAATCCGTGATTAACGAATTCAAGGCCCCCACGCTTGCCGCCCGTACGTCTTCCGCCCCGAGCGCGGCTCCACAAACGCCTGCCACGGCGAGCGAGGAACCCGCCGCGGCTCCGGCCCCTGCAGGCGCTGACAACACGTTGTTGTACATCGTCGGCGCGTTGGTCGTGTTGGGCTTGCTGTACTACTTCGTCGCCATGCGCAAGAAGTAGGGTAAGGGCGTCTAAACCACGACGCCCCTTTTTCCTTCTTTTTTGTTTTTTTCTTTCCTCGTATTTTCCCGATTTTTTTTTCTTTCCCTTTTCCGACTTGTTCGTTTTTCTCTTTTTCTCCTTTTTCAAAATTCCCTTTTCTTTTGCTTTTTTTCCGTTTCCCGATTTTTTTTTGTTTTCTTTTCCACCTGGCTTTTTCCTGCTTCCCTGTTTTTTCCTGTTTTCCTTCTTTTTCTCCTGGTTTTCCCGTTTCCCTGTTTTTTCCGGCGTCCTATGTTTCTTTTTTGACGGCATTTTTTCCGAATCGTTTTTATTCCCTGCCTTCCTTCCCTGCATCGGGGTGCTTGGAACCATCATCGTGGGTTTGGATTCGGGAAGCTTTACCGCCGTCGCCGTCCTTGATTTGGACGGCCGATTGCTTGCGCTCAAAAGCCGCCGGCACTGGCCGCATGCCGACTTGTACTCTTTTTTGGCAGTCTTCGCCCCTTTGACCATCGTCGCGTCCGACCGCAATCCCCCGTCGCACGCCGCCGTCCGCCTGGCGGCTTCGTTTTCCGCCCGCTTATTCAAGCCCAAGTCCAGCCTGGGCGTCTACGACAAGGTGCGTTCCGCACGCTTTTGTGGCGCCCGCAACGCGCACGAGCGCGACGCGTACGCCAGTGCCAAAAAGGCGTTCGACGTCTTATGCTCAAATAAGGTGCGCAATTTGGACCGGCGGTTCGGCCCGGCGGCTACGCCTCGGGTCAAAGCCGCGGTGTTAAGCGGCATGCGGTGGGACAAAGCGTTGGCAGGCGCATCCCGGTTCTAACTATTCATATTCGCAATGCGAAACAGAGACCAAAAAACAAAAAAAAAACAGAAACGATGCGACCGCGTGCGTAAAGAAAAAGAAAAAAACTTCATTGAAGCCGTCGTTGCCGCCTTGTCTTTTTTTTTGTTTTGACCCAACCGCGTTTTTTCCTTACAACTGCTTTCTTTTGTTTTACTTGCTCAAAAGCAGCGTGATGCTGGACACGCGGCTCGCTCTTCCGTCTTCCGACTGCAAGTCTTCCGTACCGATGTCCGCCAAGCTGATCTTGAGGTCCGGCACGAACTTGTTTTTCACGATTTGCGTCACGTCCACCGCGCGCGTGATGGAGCGTCCTCGGGCCTTGACCTTGACTTCTTTCGAGCCCTGGTTGAATTGCGAAACAACGGCCAAGACGTAACTCATCGCGTTTTTCTTTCCGATAAAAACTGTGTTGTCGCGAAGCTGGAGGGGTTTGCGGGCGTCGTAAGTAGAGTGGCTTTCGACGCCTGCGGGTTTTGGCATGCGTTCGGCCGGGATTTCGGATTCGCCGCCTTCCTCCGGCGTGTGCATCGGTTTTTGGGCGTCTGATGTGGGCGCGGATGGTTCGAGGAACATAGGGTTGGTAGGACACCTCGGGTTTTGGGTAGGTTGGGTTTGTAACACCGGTGAAGGAAGTACTGGATTTCGGCTTAAAAAACGTGGTTGTGGCGGCCGTTTTTGCCGGGGTTTGACTGTTTGCGATTGGAGTTGCGCCGTCTCCCGCATGGCTTTTATTGGGCATACGATATCAATCTTGTAAGAATTATTTTTTGAATGTGCCAGCCATGTCTTTCCGCGAGATTATCAAAGTTCCCGGCGTGTCGTCCGTATTGTTCACCTTGTTCATGGTGGCTTTCGGTTTCGGCATCGTCTTGCCCATTTTGCCGTTCTACGTCACGTCCCTTGGCGCAAAACCGTTTGAATTGGGATTGTTGACCGCCACGTTTGCCTTCGTGAGCCTCGTGGTCAGTCCCGTATTGGGTAAGTGGTCGGACACGGTGGGTCGCAAGAAAATCTTGTTGTTCGGCACCGCCGGCTTCGTGCTGTCCTACCTGATTTTCGCGGTTTCCGACTCGCTTTGGATGACTTTTTTGGCGCGGGCGGTGGAAGGCGCGGCTGCCGGAGCCATCTTTCCTTCGTGCGTCTCGCTCATATCCGATTTGACATCGGAAAAGCAACGAGGAGCTGCCATGGGCCTTTTCGGCATGACTTTCAGTCTGGGTTTCATCTTCGGCCCGGCGTTCGGCGGCTTGGCGTCGGGAATCTCGGTGCAAGCCGCTTTCCTGCTTTCTGCCGCTTTGGCTTGCGCCAACTTTGCCGCGGTCTACTTCCGTTTGGAAGAGCCGAAGGAAAAGATGGAAAGCCGGGATTTGCCGCAGAAAGAAATCACGCTTTTGCAGCATTTGTCCTCGCCTCTTTTGTTTCTCTTTCTTTCCGCGTTCATGATCACGTTCATGATTGGCGGCATCGACGCCACGTTGGCGCTTTACACTGCCGAAAAACTGGGTTTCGGGTCGACGGAAGTCGGCTTGATTTTTACCTTCATCGGTTTGCTCATCATGGTCATGCAGTTCGTTGGCGGCGCTTTGATCAACCGCTTCGGCGAGTTGGCGATGATCCGCGTCGGCCTCGTCTTGTCCGGTCTGGGTTTTTTCTTGTTGCAATTCGCCACGGATTGGTCCGGATTGCTTGCTCCATTGGCTATCTTCGTGGCCGGCAACGCCACCGTCTTTCCTTCGGTCAGCTCGCTGATTACCAAGAAAGTCACGGCTCGCCGCGGTGCCGTCCTGGGTTTGGCCGGTTCCTTCAACAGCTTGGGCCAAGTCATCGGCCCGCTTTTTGCGGGCTTTCTTTACGGCATCCATCACTCCTACGCTTTTTTGGGCAACGCCGTCGTCATCTGGGGCTACGCAGTTTTGTTCTCCTTGGTGGCCGTGCCGGTTCTCATGAAGCCCAATGTGCCGCTTCCGGGCGGAAAGGCCAAGTCGGGTTGAACAAAAATCAACCGCAGCCTTAAATGCACCGTTTTGGCCGACTGCTTCGGTGATTTTATATGGTGGATTCCAAGAACTTGTTGGTGAACTGGGTGGCCAAACAATACGTGCTTTCCGCTGTCATTACGAAAGGTGAAATCGCGTTCGTATCGCAATGCCCTGAATTGGGCGTCACCAGCCAAGGCAAAACAGAGGATGACGCCCTCCAAAACCTTCGCGAAGCCGTAACGTTGTATCTGGAGGACGAAGATGTCCAAGAACAACTCAAGAAAAACCCGGTCAAGCCGGCTCACTTCACATCCCTCGTTGTAACCGCCTAAAGACGGGGGCTCGCATCATGCCGAAGCTTCCCGTCGTTTCGGGCAAGGAATTGCTCAGCGTCTTAGCCAAGGCAGGCTTTGTGATTTCCGCTTTGGGTCATACCCCGGCCTTTAGGCCGGCAATATGGCCCAAATGCTGTTTTACTTGCCCCTGCGGGGATACCCCCGGGCTTTAGCCCGGGGCGGATGTCATTCAAGGCCAGCGCGGCAGTCACGTCAAGGTCAAACGGCGCCTTGCCGACCGCGTCATCGTCACGACCGTACCTCTCCACCGCGAACTGGACGCCGGAACGCTCAACGGCATCCTAAAGCAAGCGGAAATCACCCGGGAAACGTTCTTCCAATTGTTTGAAAAATGACGCCCGTGCCGCTCAATGAGTGTAGCAAAACCTCTAAAAGCCGCCCGTTCCAACATAAACTTCGCTTTTCCGTCATCAGCGTTGAGCGCAATCCGTTGACAACTCAAAGAGCCAAAAACGGGCCCGTACTCGAAGCCCATCTTTTCTTTCTTGGAAAGAAAGACGCGTGCAAATCTTTAAGATTTGCAGCGCATCAAAAACGCTTGGAGCGTTTTCGTTGAAAGCTATGGCGCCCCAAAAGAAAGAACCAAATAGCCCCTGTGGATTAGAAAGGGCCCGTAGTCGATTGGTAAGACATTCGCTTGACGTGCGAAGGATACCCGGTTCGATTCCGGGCGGGCCCACTGGTCGCCCCGGGGGAAAGCGTTCCCCCTGTGGTCCGGGTTGCGCTTCCGGGCGGGCCCACTTTCAGCGAAATCGTTCGTGCTGCCGCACATCTTTCAAATCCGCCGGGATTTGAAAGGTCTTGCGGATACTTCCGCAAGGCCACACAAGTTTCACTGAACTTGTGATGCCACCCGATTTCGATTCGCGAAATTGTGCTGCGACGGCAAACTCCGCCAATCTTTGTGCCTTTATTTGGTCCAGCGATTGCCTGGCGTTGTTGAAAATCTTTGAAAAGGGATGACGCAATGCTTGCGGGAAACAAAAAAAAGGCAACCCGGCGCAAGCGGCAGACGGCAAAAAGCCTTCTTTTTCATTTTTTTGATTGCTTTCGTTTCGTTTTTTTCCAAGCGGCTTTTTGATATTTTTAACACGGCCGCTTATCGGGGCTTTGTTGAAAATCTCGGAAATGGAGTAAAAAGCTGGAAAAAAACGGGGTTGCCGGAAACAAAAAAAAACGCAACGTTCGAACAGCGGGGAGGGCAACGCGCGTGTTGCGGCACTGGGACGAACCGCCTTTGTTTTTTTCTCGTCTGGCCCTTTTCGTTTTTTCATTTCTTTGCGGTTTTGTTTGCCATCGCTTTTTTAAGTTTTTTTTTATAGGGACTTTTTCAACAGAGCCGCTTATCGGGTAAGCTTTTTAAGCCCGTTTTTCGTTTTATTTCAAGGGGAATATTGCGACGATATGGACGGTTCGTTCAAGACGGTTTTGGGATCCACGCCGAAGTCGGCGCATTTTGACACGTGGTATGGCGTCAAGGCCCATTGGCACAAGATTCCTAAGTATGTCGCGTTAGGTTTGGTTTCGGTTTGGTTGCTGCACCAGTTTGGTTAGTCCGGTTCTGATTTCCGCTTTGGGTCATACCCCGGCCTTTAGGCCGGCAATATGGCCCAAATGCTGTTTTACTTGCCCCTGCGGGGATACCCCGGGCTTTAGCCCGGGGAGGATGTCATTTCCGTACCCATTTTTTTGCTAGCGGCGCTTGGTTTTCCACGACTTGTAGCCGAGGATTCCAGCTGCAATGGCCAACACGGCGGCAACCATCCATGCCAACGTTTCGGTGGTGGGTGGTTCTCCCGGCACCCAGAGCTCGCCGGATGCTTGGTGGTTGTCCGCTTGGATTGTCACGGCCCACACGCCGGCTTTCGGAAAGACGTACGTCAGGCTGGCAGAGCCTTTTTTTAGGGCCAAGGTGCCGGCGAAATTGACTTGGTCTTTGAGGTCTAGCCGGATCCAGACGGACGAAAGGTTGACGGGACGCTTCGTGGCGGCGTCCAAGACGTTTATGGCAATCAAAACGGATTCGCCGGCGTTGGGCGCAGCGGGAGTCCAACCCACGTCAATCAAATAGGGCCCGGCGGTTTGCTCGAATCCGCTATCCAAGTGGGCGGAAACCAAACTTGACATTACCGTAAACGTGAGGATGAAAAAGAGGGAGGCGTGGCGCGAATAGCGTAGCGCGTGGCTGTTGTTGATTTCACGCAGCGAATCGGACGAGTCGAATTCGAACATGGCATCAACGTCTACAACTCGTCCAGGTTCATCTTCCGCTTGAACTTGTGCGTGGCCTCCCACGCCGCCGTTTCTTGAAGGATTTCCTTTGCGAATTCCTCGTTGAGTTCCGGGTTTAGGATATTGGTGCCGAATTCGTGCACGTGTCCATTCAGGGCCCGATTTGTGTGCGTTTCGACTTGCACGTTGGTTTTTTTCATCATGCTTCCTTTTTAGGCCGTCGGGGCGGGCCCGCTTTGCAGCAGCCATTTCCATGGTTGGGGGTTCTTTGGGTGTGGAGTTCATAGCGTTAAGCATAATTCAATCTAACTTAATTTAGATTAAGTCTTTTTAGGAGTATTATCCGTGACCTCACCGAGTTGGGCAACCAACTGGCCCGTGAATTGGAAAAAAAACCACTCGTTCAGTGCATCGCAGGTCGCTTTGGCGAATCGGTTGGGAATGATCAAATCACTTGTTGCGGGAATCAATTTCAAGCCTTTCGATGGCGTTTCGCAAGGCTGCATAAACTTCGGCGCGCATGTGGAATCCGGCACTGAGTAATTCGTCCAGCGTTTCCAGGCCCTGCCTTGGGGTCAGCACTTTTTTTCCAATCGCGACCATAAGCACGTCCGCGGTCCACAAGACGGGAACGCTGCAGGCAATGGCTGCTTGCATCAGGGCCCGATCGCCGCTGACCATCGTGGCGTTCTCATCCAGGCACAGTTGCAATACTTCCGCATCGACGGGGGTGAGTCCATTGTATTCGGCCAGCTGTCCGACTTTTTTTTGATCCATTTTTTTGACGGCGATCCATTGGCGACAGGCATTTAGAAATGGTCCGGTGGATCGGGGACTTTGCATGATTTCGTCATATACTCCTTGGGGGATGCATGCATTGGCCCAGGTATCTTTGAAAAGGTCCAGTTTGCCAATCCGAATAAACGGAATGAGGGCCGAACTATCCAGTACCATCAACGTGATTTCCCCAAGTAGGACTGAACGTCTTGAAGCGAATATCCCGATTCGATGCCTTCGCGCGATGCCAAATCGAACATCTCGACGTATGGGACGTTGGCAAGACTGGCGGCTTTCCGGATGGTGATTTTGTGGTCGCGTAGTCGTTCCAACGCCAATTTTATTTTTTCAAGTCTTACGGCTTTGTCCAGAAGTTTTCGCAACAGCTCGGCCTGATCGACGTGTTCCACTTTCATGAGGTATTGGAGGTCGTCGTACACCCGTTCGTTAATGCGGGCCGTAACGACTTTGACGTGTGCCATCGATCAATCACCTTATCCCATTACCGTTACGATAGTATATATTTGTAACGTTTTAATCGGCGGTGGGAGCGTTAGTTTTTTTCGCCCGGCTGGCGGAAACATCGGCCATCGCTTTTTCTCTCTCTTTCTTTGGGTTGTTTGGTCCATGGCAGATGGGGGTAAGACCTTCCGAAAACTACTTCTCTCTTCGGACAGAGGCGCGGAAGCGTGAATGCCGTTTACGGATTCAGAGTTTGGAATTTTCGATAAAGGCGGCCCACGGAAAAATCATCCATGAGTTCTGTCCCACCGCCGACGTATTGCTTCAATGCCGCATTTATTCGTCCTGGCGCTTCTTGAAGAATTTCTTCTTGGCAAACGGTTTGCTTTGCCCGTCTCCGTAACGCGGCTTGTCACCGTACGACGGGCGGTCGCCTTGCGGACGAGGCCGGTCGTTGAAGCGGGGTTTGTCGCCGAACTTCGGGCGGTCACCGTATGCCGGCTTGTCCCTAAACGGCGGTTTGTCTCCGTATGCGGGTTTGTCTGCGAAGCGGGGTTTGTCGCTAAAACGGGGTCGGTCGCCCAATGCCGGTTTGTCACTGAATGACGGCTTGTCGCCATACCTCGGGCGGTCGTCGAAACGCGGGCCATCCCGGCGGGGCGGTCGAACGTCTTCGTAGCGCTTTGGGCCGCGGTTGAAATCGCCTTGCGGCCGGGGGCCGAAGCCTTCCCTACGGACGCCGCCAACGCGTCCGAATCCTCCTTCTCGCGGGCCGGAAAAACTTCTTTTTTGGAATCCGCCGCTTCGGCCGCCGGCAAACTCGCGACTGCGTTGGTAATCCATTTCACGGTAGTCCTTGGGTTGGATGTTGCGGGACGGGAGTTTGGCGATTTGTACCATGCGTTTTTCCAAGTCAGCTAACAGGTTGGTTGAAATATCGTTGTGCGTGTAGTAATCGGCTTTGAGGCCGATGGCCAGTTTTGCAGCCAGTGCGCGGGAGGCTTTGCCGCGTTTGTCAAATGGTTGGCCGTTGACGTACGGGCTTTGGAAAATCAAGCCGTGTTTGGGCGGCAGCGTGCCTTTTTTGAGGTGTTTAAACAACGCCTTTTCGGCGCCCAAGACTTGGAGGGTGGATGCGGGGAAGGTGGCGAGTCGTTCCATCGAGCCTGCGACGGACAAAAGCCGGGCCGAAATGAGGCCGCCGACTAAAGCCGTGGCGTTGGGCATGATTTGCCGGGATAAAGCTTCGATGTATTGTTCCAATTCCTTGCGGGTCGTATACAATTGAAGATAGGCGTCGGCCAAGGCTTTGAGCGCGTTTTGGTCTTCTTTTTCCAAAGGCGCGCCGAACGACTTGGATTTTTGGGCTTTCAGTTCGCCTGCCTTGTTTTCGCCGACTTGTTCGGAAAGTTTGGTAAAGACGTCTTTTTCGGAGGCGTGGGCGGCAAACCAGGCGTAGTGTTCCTCGTTGCCCAACTCCATTTCCGGAAAGTGGATCTTGAACCATTCGTCCAACCGCTGGAAGAGCAAGGATTTGACTTCGTCCAGATCGTCGAGGCTGCGGACGGCCTGCACCATATAGGAGTCGCGGGTGTAGGCGAGCTTTACGTCGGTTTTGGCTTTGGCAAGGAACTTGTTCTTCATGACGACATGACCTCTGCACAATGTGCGGTGTAGCTTTTCTTCGGCCTCCCGAATCGGCCTTTGACGACTTTATTGGGTCGGAAGACGGTTTTAAAGACCGATGAATCGGGTTTTTGACTTTTGGATTCAAGCCGTTTTTTGGGCCTTGCTTTTTTGGGTGTTTTCGCCGTGGACTTCGCTTAACGCAACAAGGCTCATGACGGGGTTTTCCTTCAACGCCTGCGCCAAGGTCAGGGAGGCAAAGTGGCTGGTGATGCATGTCTTGCCGTCGCGGACGCTTTTGCGGCGCAAGGCGGCGTGGCTTTCACCTGCTGCCGTCGAAATGACGAAGGAAGCGTGGGCGTAGTCGGTCACGGTTTTTATCCCGGCATCTTTGAAGGCGGTCTTGATTTTTTCAGTGTATTTGCCGCAGTCGCCGACGAAAACGGCATCTCCGAACTGTTGGCCGGCCGCCTGCAACGCTTTGAGGTAAGCTTCGGCGAAAGTGGCGCCAAAAGCCATGGTTTCACCCGTGCTTTTCATCTCGGCGTTGAGCAACGGGTCGACCAAGGGAAAGCGTTTGAATGGGAACACGCAGGCTTTGACCGCGATTAGACGCGTAGGGGGTACGTCAACTTTCTCCAAGGTCAACGCGTCGGCTTGGATCAAGGCCGCCATTTTCGCCAAAGGCAGGCCGATGGCCTTGCTGACGAACGGGATGGTGCGGGAAGCGCGGGGGTTGACTTCGATGACGATGATGTCCTCGTTCTTGATCGCCATCTGGATGTTACAAAAGCCCTTGATTTTCAGCGTGGTGACGATGCGTTCGGCGTATAGACGGACGCGGTCCAGCGTTTGTGCGCTTAAACGTTGCGCTGGCAGGACGCAGGCCGAATCGCCGGAGTGGATGCCGGCTTCTTCGATTTGCTCCATGATGCCGGCCACTAAGCAGCGCGTGCCATCGCCGAGGCAGTCCACGTCAAGCTCGATGGCGTCTTCCAAGAATTCGTCGAGGATGACGGGTTTGCCGTCGGAAATCATCAACGATTCTTCAATGCGGTGTTCCAATTCCTTGAAGTTCTTGACGACGTACATAGCCCGTCCGCCCAGGACGAACGACGGCCGCAACAACAAGGGGAATTGGAGCGTTTGGGCCACTTGGAGGGCTTCTTCCTTGGAACGGGCGATGGCGCTTTTGACCGTTGGGACCAGCAGGGAGTCCATGAGTTCCTTGAAGAGCTTGCGGTCGCCGGCGCGGTCCAAATCGTCCACGCTCGTGCCCAGGATAGTGTTGCCCAACGCTTGCAGGGGCGCGGCGAGGTTGAGCGCGGTCTGGCCGCCGAATTGGACCAACACGCCAACGATTGGCGCCTCGTTTTGGATGATGCGTTGCACGTCCTTGACCGTGAGGGGTTCGAAGTACAGTTTGTCGGACACGTCAAAATCGGTGCTCACGGTTTCCGGGTTGTTGTTGACCACGATGGTCTCAATTCCGGCCTCGCGCAGCGCCTGGATGGCTTTGACCGTACAGTAGTCGAATTCGATGCCTTGTCCGATGCGGATGGGGCCCGCGCCCAGGATGACGATCTTGCGGCGTTTTGAAGGCCGGGATTCGTTGCGCGACGCGAATTGGGTGGAGTAGTAGTACGGAGTCTTGGCGTCGAATTCGCCGGCGCATGTGTCCACCATGTTGAACACGGCCGGCGTTTCTTGAAGGGCAGCAAAATCGACCAGGCCCGTGCGCGTGGCGGATAAGTTCTTGAGCTTGTGGAGGAACCACGGGTTGATTTGCGTGGCTTGCTGGACTTGTTCTACGGACTGTGTCTTGAGTTGTTCAATCAGGTGGAACAGGCGCTTTTCAGTGGCCAAATACGACGGGTTGTCCAGCACGTTGGACGATTTGAGGTCGAGCGACCGCACGGCTTTGGTCATGGCTTCCTCGAAATTCTTGCCGATGGCCATGGCCTCGCCCGTGCTTTTCATGCTCGTGCCGATGGGTTCGTTCAACCCGAATTTGTCAAACGGCCAGCGCGGAATCTTGAGCACCACGTAGTCCAACGCCGGTTCGAACGCCGCTGTCGAGCCTGTGATGCGGTTCTCGATTTCCGTCAAGCGGTAGCCCAACGCGATTTTGGTCGCCACGCGGGCGATGGGGTAACCCGTGGCTTTCGACGCCAATGCTGACGAGCGGGAGGCTCTGGGGTTGACTTCGATGATCCAATACGCCCCCGTTTTTTGGTCCAACGCGAATTGGATATTGCATGCGCCTTGCACCCCAAGCGCGCGCACGATCTTGATGGCGCTGGAACGCAATTTTTGGTGGTCGTCGTCGGACAGCGTTTGCGCCGGCGCCACCACGATGCTCTCGCCGGTGTGCACGCCGACGGGGTCCATGTTTTCCATCGAACAGATGGTGATGCAGTTGTCGTTCGCGTCGCGGATGACTTCGTACTCCAGTTCCGCCGTACCGTACACGCTTTTTTCGACGAGGACTTGGTGCGTGCCGGAAATACGGAAGCAATACTCCCCTTTTTCCTGCACGTCTTCCATTTTTTCCAGGAACGTAGTGCCTTCGCCGCCCAGGCAGAAATCCGGCCGCAACAACACGGGTAAGCCGATTTTGTCGCACGCAGTCTCCATCTCGTCCAACGTCTTGACCCGCACGCTTTGCGGGACGGGTTCGCCCAGAGCCAGCATGAGGTTGCGGAACTGTTCGCGGTCTTCCGCCAACTCGATGGTCTTGACCGAAGTGCCAATCACTTTGACGCCCTGTTCCACAAAGAAGTCCTTGAGGGCCACCGCGAGGTTCAACCCGGTTTGTCCGGACAGCGTGGGCAACACGGAATCCGGTTTTTCCTTGAGCACGATGCGTTTGATCGTCTCCGGCGTCAACGGTTCCAAATAGACTTCGTCGGCCGTTCCCAAATCGGTTTGGATGGTCGCGGGGTTGCTGTTGGCCAAGATGACCCGCACGCCTTCTTCTTTCAAAGCGATGCACGCTTGGGTGCCGGAGTAGTCAAATTCAGCAGATTGACCTATGATTATTGGGCCGGAGCCGAGGACCAGGACTTTTTTGATGGTTTTATCCAGCGGCATGTGTTTCACGGTTACATTTTTTTCGTACTGGGCTTGGCGTTGATTATTTTTTTCGAGTGCGTTTTTTTCCCGTTTCTTTTTCGGTCGCTGTTTTTTCTTTCTTTTTTATTTCCAGGATTTGTTTTTCCTTTTTTCAGGTTATGGCAAAACCGAAAAGTTTCACCAGCCTTTTCGGCCTTTTGCTAGATGGCAATACCGGACTATTTTCTCGGGTTACTTTCCGGGATTGCCATAGTGCGTTTTTGTTTCTCTGGTTTTCATTTTTCTTTTTTTCATGTTGGTTTTTTTCCCTTTTCCCGTGTCGTTTTTCTTTTTGGTTTCCGGTATTTCATTTTCCCTTTTTTTTTCTTTGCAATGGTTTCTTTTTCATCCGATTTTTTCCATGAATTGGTCGAACAATGAATTGGCGTCGTACGGTCCCGGATTGGCTTCCGGGTGGAATTGCACGCTGAACGCGTCGTACTTGTCGCATGTGAGGCCCTCGTTGGTGCCGTCCAACGCGTTGACCAGCCACTCGTCGGCCACGCTGGGGATTTTGTGTACCGCGTAGCCGTGGTTCTGCGCCGTAATCATGATTTTCTCGGTTTGCACATCCTGGACGGCGTGGTTCGAGCCGCGATGGCCGAACTTCATCTTGAAAGTCTTCGCCCCAAGCGCTTGGCCAAGTATTTGATGGCCTAGGCATATTCCGAAAATCGGGATTTGGCCTAAAAGTTCTTTGCATGCGGAAACCGTGGCGGTCAATTGTTCCGGATTGCCAGGGCCGTTGGAGTACATTACGCCGTCGGGTTTATGTGCCAAGATGTCGTTCGCTGACGTGTCGTACGGCACTTGGTGGACCGTGCAGTCCCGCTCGACCAAGTTGCGGGCGATGCTGGATTTGGCGCCGCAATCCACCAATACGACCGTGCGTGAGCTTTTTTCGGGGATGAACGTCATCGTCTTTTCGACGCTGACTTTCTGGACGAAGTTGATTTTTCCGTAGTCGAATCTTTTGGCCGCGGCTTGCAATTGTTTGGAACGCAAGCCCACTTCGGACGCATCCATGACGTCGATGGCAACCGGCGTGACGCCGCCGGAGCGGATTTGGTGGACCAAGGCCCGCGTGTCCAGACCCGTGATGCCCGGCACGTTCTCGGCCTGCAGGAACGCGTCCAGCGAACCGTGTGATTCGTAGTGGTGGGGCTGCGCCGCGGCTTCCGACACGATGACGCCTTCCACCCAGCTTTGTTTGGATTCCAATGCATTACTGGAAATGCCATAGTTGCCGATGAGCGGATAGGAAAAGACGAGGACTTGGCCGGCGTACGACGGGTCGGTCAAGGCTTCTTGGTATCCCGTCATGCTGGTGTTGAACACCAATTCGCCGGTGCCTTGGTGCGACGCGCCCAACCCTTTGCCTTGCAGGATGGAGCCGTCCGAAAAGACCAGTAAACCCACTCGTTCAGCCAATGTCAAAATCCCCACAATTGCGCAATACGCTCAAGTGACGTGCCGGATGCTAAGCCAATGGCTCAAACCGGAATTCCACTTGAATAATCAGGTACATGAGAAGCTGGAAGGGGGTTAAATAGATTGCGGCCGCTTCCTCAAAAATAGGCGACTTTTTGTCTCAGTCGACCATGCCGTTTGTTTTTCTACAGGACGATTCCTTCGCGGACCGCTTCCCGGACGATGCAGATTTGGGTTTTTTTTATCCGCCTAGCCGACTTTGCAGCCCATTGGTTTTGTCGGCTTTATGGCAAACCGCGAAAGTTTTTCAAGACTTTCGCGCCGTTTCTTGCAAGTCGTGCCGACTTGCAAGGCCACACAAATCGCAACGGCGATTTGTGCTGTGCTAGATAGCAATGCCGGACTATTTTGTCGGGTTACTTTCCGGGATTGCTATATTAAACCGTTTTCCGTCTTTGTTGTCATGTCAAATTCCAAACCGTCAGACAAGGCAAACGTCCACTTAACCCGGATTTCGGGCGTTTCCATCCCTCCCATCGGTTTTGCCTTCTTGGCGGCGTTTTGTTTCGGCGCGTTCAACCCGCTTGGGAAAGTGATTACGGGCCAGGTGCATTGGTTGGCGTATGCCGCGTTGGTGTGCGTCGTGTCGGCGGTGCTGGCGTTGTTGGCGCTGGCCGCTTTTTCGACCAAGCTTTCGTTTGACTCCAACCGGTGGAAAGATTATCTGGGTTTGGGCTTGCTGGGACTGGCGTTGCCCATGGTGTTGACGGGCTTGGCGTTTTCGTTGTCGCCGTCAATCCACGTGGGCTTGTTGCTGCGGGTGGAGGCGTTCTTTGCCGTTCTGTACGGCGTGTTCCTGTTCCGCGAGAGGCTTTCCCGTTTGCAGATGGGCGGCATCGCGTTGGGTTGTTTCGGGGCGTTGTTGTTCAGTTCCGGCGGTTTTGACCTGCTGAGTTGGGCCTCGGTTTTGGTGGCGGCGGCGTTGTTTGCGTCTTATTTGGTGTTTTCCAAACGGTTACGGGGGCACGACGCGTTGTCGTTGGTCGTCATCCGTTTTGCCGTGGCGGCGGCGTGGCTTTTGCCGTTGGCTTTCTTGGCCGGCGTAATGCCCATGCAGGTGCCGTGGCTGGAAATCGTCGTGTTTTCGTTCTTCACGTTCATGGTGGGCACCTTGGCGTACACGGAGTCGGTGCAGCACAACGGCGTTTGGTTGACGGGCGCGGTGACGCAGTTCTTCGCCGGTGTGTTCGGCATCGCGGCAGGCGTGTGGTGGCTGGGCGAGACGTTCAGCGTGCTTGAGTGGGTCGCGGCGGGCCTGATTTTGGCCGGCGGTTTGGTCGTCGTTCTGGCCAGACGATGAACTTGTTTCTGCATTTCGTGACCGCAAGCCTTTTCTATTAGTCTGATTATTCTGATTACTATGAAAATGCGCACGGTTGTATTGAATGAGCGCGGCCAAATCGTCATCCCGGAAGAGTTGCGCAACGATTTGGGCCTCAAGGCCGGGCAGACTCTCGTCTTACTGGAAGTGGGGGATGAACTGCTGTTGCGAAAGGAAACTGCCGTGATTTCCGAAATGGACGACCGAAGGTTTTGGAGGGCGATGTCCGAACATGCCTTCCACACGGGCTGGGATAAGGAAGACGAGGTTTGGGACCAATATGCGCCCAAGTGAAATACGGCAGATGGAAATCCGTTGGGTCGACTTTCCGTTTTCCGATGGATCCGAGCATAAGAAACGCCCGAGCCTGGTCGTATCGAATGATGCGTACAATCGCGGGCCGGATGTTTTGGCCGTCTCGGTCACATCCAACTTGGCCGCCCGGCCTTACGCCGTTGTCTTAAATGTGCGCCATTTTTCTCAAGGCAAGTTGCCGATTGAAAGTCGGGTCCGTGCTGATAAACTCTATTCTTTTGAAAGGACGCAGATTGGGCCCGTGATTGGCCGGGTAACGCCTTCATTTTTTGCCCTCGTAGTGAAACAAATCCGCCAGTTGATTGAAGAAAAGTAAGGGCCGCACATGCTGGACTTCCTCGTTTTCGGCCTTCTTGCGGCGCTGGGTTGGGGTATAGGCGACTTCTTGAATGCGCGCAGTTCGCGTAAGTCCACGCCGGAAAACGCGTTGGTGTGGACGTTTGGCCTCTTGGCCGTGTTCTGGCTGGTGTTTGGTCTCCTAGGTGGCCATTTCGGAATGCTTTCGCCGTTCCAGCTGGCGTTGGCATTGGCCACCGGGTTGTTTTTCTCCGTCGGCGATTTCCTGTTTGTTTCAGCGGCGAAAGAAGGCAAGATTGTCGTGGCGTCGCCGTTGCTGGCGCTGGGTGCCGTCATTGCCATGGTGTTGGGTGTAGGCGTGTTGGGCGAGCGGCCCGGTTGGTTGCCGTTGGGGTTTGTTTTTTTGGCCGTTTGCGGAGGTGTGCTCGTAGGCCTCAAGGACGTCCGACTGCGTCGGTTGGAAGATGCCGTTTTGTGGATGGTGCCGGCCATCGTGTCGCACGGCGTGGCATTGACGCTGGCCAAAGTGTTGGTCGGTGAACTGGGTGCGTTGCCGGGCACGGCGTGGTTTGAGGCGTTGATGTTGGCCTATTTGGTGCCGTTTGCGTGGATCCACCGCGCCCGGATGGTCGGACCCGTGGTGGAAAATGCCGCAGCAGCCGGGGCGTATTTTGTGGGCTTTTTTGCATTTGCGACGGCCCTTTCCGGAGGCTTGGTCTCGTTGGTCGCACCCATTGCCAACTTGTTTCCCTTGGTGGCCGTGACTTTGGCAGTTTTGGTCTACGGTGAGAAATTGCAGCGTCACCAGTGGGCGGGTTTGGCGTTGGCTGCTTTGGCGTTGGCGGGTTTGGCAGGCTAATTATTTAAAAAAACTCTTATAAATCATCAAAAACAGTGTTTTCAATCGAACTAATTAAATATGCGTCCGGCCATAGGCTATGCATGGACTATTTGACGCGTGCCGAACAAAAGATGGTTGCAGCGCTACCATCGGGTTCGTTTTCCATCGATGACGTCCGGAAAGGGGGCAATCGCCGCTATCGGTTGGCATTGCTGGATCGTTTGGTCCGCAAAGGCCATTTGGTGCGTATGAAACCTGGCCGGTATTATTTCGGGTCGAACTCGTCGGATGACCGCATGGGTATGGCGTTGGCCCTCAATCCAGGCGCGTATGTGGGCATGGTGTCCGCCTTGAAGCACTGGGGCTTGGTGGATGAGGAATTAAGCCGCGTCTTTGTGTGCACTCGAAGCTCGCGGGGGCTAATCGACTTCGGTGCATTCGATGTGCAACGGATTCCTTTGGGTGACGATTTTTACGGCATCGTCCAAACCGGAGGCCTCCGTTTTTCAACTCGGGCCAAGACGTTTTTCGACTGCCTCAAGAAACCCGTGTGGGCAGGCGGAATCCGGCGCGTCCTTTCCGCGTTGACCCGCGCGGCACTTTCGAGCGTGGAATGGCGCGAACTGCTCCATTATCTTGAGCAGACCCGTTCCAAGAGTTTCAAGCAGCGGGCCGGTTTTTGGCTGCAATCCCAGTCGCCGGAGTGGTTTTTGAAATCGCTTGAAGCAGCAATTGGCCGCAAGTCCGTCGTCCGGCTCGAGCGCAAAGCGGGAGTGGTTTTTGATGACCGATGGGGGGTTTACCATGGTTCGCTTGCCTGAAACGGCATTGGTTCAGTGGGGAATCAGCCGTGATTTCGCACTCAAGGAAGTCAAGATGAATGAGCTATTGTCGCAGTGGCCGCTTCTGTGTTCGGAAGCGCGTGTACCCTATGCCTTGTTCGGAGGCACGGCACTGAACAAGGCGTATTTGGACCAGCCCCGGTTTTCCGAAGATGCCGATTTCTTCGTCTATGGCAGGACGTTGAAGGACGTCGACCGATTGGCCCGCAACCTCTCGGGTTTCCAAGTCAAAGGCCCCAAGCGCATTTTCCGGGACTTGTACCGTTGGACCTTGGCGTATGACGCACCCGATTCGGGAGGGCTTCGTGGCGAAATCCAGTTGGACGTCAATCTTCATTTCAAGAAACCGGCAAGTGTCGCCATCCGGTTGCCTTTGAAGTCGTTCCTGTCGGATTTGGGCGTCTTGCTGATTCCTCCCCGATTGGACGTTCTGCCGAAAGTCACGTTGTTGGGCATGAAACTGTTGGCCCTTCAAAACCGCGAAGAAGGCAAGGATTTTTACGACGTATTCCGGCTGTTGAGCGCCGACTCGTTTTCAAGGACGGCCGTTCTGGGCGAGGCACGCAAATATTCGGATTCCTTGTTCGATTTTTACCGGTCCGATCCGCAAATCATCGAGCACGCGACGGATTCTGTCAAAGACGCCGACGTGGCTCGTTTGGCCCAAACCGATGCGTACATCCTTAAAGCCCAGCGTCCGGACTGGGGTGCGTTGAAAAAAGACGTGGTGCGGTTGCTGAAGACGAAGATTTCGTGAAAAAAGAAAATAAAAAAAAAGGAAAAACAATCAAGACGGACTGTCTTTACTTCAGCTAGTGTTTGGGTTTTACTTGCTCGACAAGGAGTTCTTCTTGACGAAGGCCCACACTTTCTTGGTCATTTCCGACGGCGTAATCTTGCCTTTGGCGAAGATTTTTTCAATCGGCCAGTCGGCGACTTTGCTGAAGTCGATGGTGTATCCACCGAACGGTTTCTTTGCTCCTGCCATGTTACCACCTACGGTATTTGGTTTGCTTCTTTTTCCCTTTGCTCCACCGGCACGCTGTGCCAATTTTACGAGGTAAAAACGAGCGGACCTATTATCAGAAGCACCTTTTTAAACGTATTTACGACGTAGACGTAGAGGTAAAAAACCGTTTTTACGAGGGAAAACGCGTTCCGGAAGACGGCTGGCTGCAGGCTTGGCACCTGGCTTTAGAGGGGGACCAATCGTCGGCGGGTTTTGATGTTTCCGATGGCGTCCATGTTTTTTGCATCCAGCTTGAAATCGAGTGCGCCGAGGTTTTCCTTGAGGTGCGCCTCTTGGGATGCTTTTGGGATGATGGAGAGCCCTAATTGCATGAGCCAACGCAGGCTGGTCTGCGCCACGGTCTTGCCGTGCTTTTCCGCGACTTTCGCAAGAACCGGGTCGTCCAGGATGACTCCTCTCGCAACCGGGCTGTACGCCGTCACGTGGATTTTGTTTTGGTTGCAGTGGCTCAGCAACTCTTTTTGGTAGAGGTAGGGGTGGAATTCGACTTGGTTGACGGCAAGCTGGATTCCGGCGGATTCGGCCTCGCGGAGGGTGGGTTCGAGTTGTTTTTCGTTGAAGTTGCTGATGCCGACGTTGCGGACTTTTTTCTCGTCAAGCAACTTGCGGAATGCGCGGAAGGTTTGTTCCAGGGGGATGCGGCCGGGCCAGTGAAGCAAGTATAGGTTAAGGTAATCGCTTTGGAGGTGGTCTGCGCTTTTTTGGAATGCGGCTAACGTGCCTTCGTAGTCGGCGTTTTGCGGCATGACTTTTGAGGTGAGAAATAGTTCTCCGCGTTTGATTCCGCTATCTTGGATGGCCTTGCCGATTTCGGTTTCGTTGCGGTACAATTCGGCCGTGTCGATGTGCCGGTAGCCCAATTCGAGGGCCTTCAAAACCGCTTGGGTGCATGACGTGCCCGTCATTTGCCACGTCCCTAGGCCGATTTGGGGCATGGCGCCGTTGGGCAATGCGATTGAAGGCGTTTTCATGGTGGACGTGCCTTTTGCGGTCGTGTTATTGGCCTGGTGGTTCTGCGCGGCGGCGGGTGTGCCCCTTTAGGTGGTGTTGGCTTTGACGCGCGCCAGCAGTTCTATTTTAAGTTTTTCCGCCGTCTTTACGCTCACGCCGTCGATGTGGGCCTGCAAGGTGGAGCCGGATCCGATGGTGGACACGTGGACGTCGGCCAATCCGAAGACGCGGTCGAACAAGTCTTGGTCGACGACCACGTTCTGGATGCGGGAATACGGCACGTAGATTGAGTCATTGCCGAACACGCCTTTGCCGATGACCAATGTGGTTTCCGACGTACGGTATTCGTAGCGGTCGAAGTAGGCTTTTTCGTATAGGAATGCCACCGCGGCAACCAGCAACAAAACGACGAGCCCGCCGAGCGAGAGGATGAATGTGTTGATGCCGTTGAGAAATGGGATTTGGAATGCATTGAGTGTTAAGCCGATGACGATGGACGCGGCAAAAAGGCCGAGGATGGACCAGAGCCAGCCGATAGTTTTTTTGGCCGGTTTGGTGTCATCCAGCGGAAATGCGGCGCGCAAGTCTTTGGCTTTTTGGATGGGCGCTTTGACTTGGTCTAGGAAGTAGTCCTTGAGTTTTTGTGCGTCCGCTAGGAGCAAAGCGGGAATGGCTGACGGCAGGTTGTACTTCTTGTTGGCGGAGTTGGGTGCCAGCACGTTTTCACCCGTGTCGATATTGACGTCGGCGATGCCAGCTACTTTCGCCAACCACGTCTGGTGGACCAGCACGTTCTGCACGCGGTCAAGTCGGAACCGGAGGACGTTCTGGCCGAGGAAGGCTTGTTTGATTTCGAACCATTCGTCGGCGGACTGGTACGACAAGGTGGCCAATCGGATGAACGTTCCGATGACCAACAGCGCGGCCATGCCGGGCGCAAAAAACAACGAAGCCAAAAGTCCTATGCCGACGTCGCCGGCTTGCAAGGCCATGAACAGGACGATGAGGATGGCCGTAGGCAGGGCGGAATACAAACCGTTCGCCCACGTGCCGGTCAAAGTCTGGATGGGAAATGCACGGAATGCGGTTTGGACCGTCGGCGTTTTGGGTGTGCGGGCTGGTGCGACGGACGTAGCCGGACGCGCACTGACCGTGGCTTTTTCGCTGCGCATGTTTTGTTCGATGGTTTTCTGCAAGCGTTGCGCTGCTTCAAGCGGTATGCCGGTGAGTTGGCCTGCGGCGATGGATTCTTGGCTCATGGTCTGCACGTTGAGCGTGGTGTAGTCCAGGATTTCGCCGGCTAAACCGCGTTCTTCCTCGACTTTCTGGATTTGGCTGTAAAGCAGGAGGGATTGGCTTGGAGTGAACACGCCGCTTTTGACCATGATGCCTGTTCGTTGGACTTCGTACGAACGGTTTTTCTGCCACAAGACGGCGTACGCGATGAAGGCGACGAATGAAAGCAAAGCCAAGGGCAACGCCCACATCGTCACTGCGGCCAGCATCAGGATGAAAAACGGACCGAATATGGCGAGGCTCCCGTATTGGATGAGGGCGAAACGCAGGCGCGGTTTGTAGACGTCAGTCATACCCGGTCACTTTGCCGCGTTTGCTTTGGATCTTCTGCAATAGATGTTCGCGGATTTTTTCGGCGTTTGGGCGGTTTACGCCGTCCATGTGCGCCTCCATTCCGGACATGACGGTGGCTGTAGAGACGTGCACGTCCCACAGTCCGAATACGCGGTCCAAGATATCCTGGTCCAGGTAGACGTCCTGCATTTTTTCATACGGCATCTGGATTTCGCGGGGCGTGATCCAGCCCTTTCGGATGGCGAGGAAGTCTTTCCCGACGTCGTAGTAATATGCGTCGAAATATTTTGTTTCGTAGACCCATTGCCATACGGCGAGTGCTGCCAACAGGATGGCGAACGACCAAACCGGCAGTGACAACGCGGGTAGGACGAATGCTTGGAAAACGGCCAAGAGGATGACGAGGATAATCCAGCGGATTATGGCTTCGAGCCACCGTTTGACTTTCTTAGCTTTTTCCAGTGGGTATTGTTCAATGGTGGCCGGCATCGGAATCTCCCTCGTTTTCTTCCTGTTGTTTCTTTCGGTACATGTAGAATCCGTACGCGCCCAGCGCAAGCACGATGATGAGGATGATCCATGTAGTGGGGTCGCTTTCCGCCGGGGGTTTGGGCGTGGGCGTGGGGGCGATGAGCCGGGCGTAGCGTTCCTTCAATTCGGCGACCTGTTGTTTGAACTTTGGGACGTTGTCCAAGATGTATTCGTAGCTTTCGGCCGTGCGTTTGTCGTGTGCATCCTCGATTTGCGCCCAATCGGTCTTGACGTTTTTCAATTCGCGTTCCATGCCCGCGGAGCGGATCAACGCCTCGCTCTGGATGATGCTGCGGTATCCGGGTAGTGCTTCTGCGTACACTGCGTTGGCCCGGCAGTTCAGGTCTTGGAATGCAAAGGAGGACACGCTGTCCGTCACCCATTGGTCGCGTTGCGCGATGAGTGCGGAGAGGCCTTTTCGGGGGTCGGTGGACTTGGCTTTGGCGTACACGCTTGAGATGCCGATGTTGCGCAGGTTTTCCAGGTTGGTGTTGATGTTCTTGTTGTCCGGATCCGGGATGCTTTTCTCGTAGAGTTGTCGTTCGGCGTTTGTGATGGCCTTGTTGTAATCGTCGTACGCCGAGAGGTAGTCGAACAAGGTTGTGAACGACGCGTTGTATTGCTGGATGACGATGCCGGCGCCTTCCACGCTGGGGGCTGATTGGTGGAATTGTTCTTCCGAAATCGTGTTGGACAGCTGCAACTTGAGCAGGTCGGCTTTGGAGCGCAGGATGTCTAGCCGGCTTTCCAATTCCTGGAAAGTCAGCTGGGGGTATTTTTCCGTGGTCTGCGTCTGGAAGACTTGGACTTTGGCGTATTGGTCTTCAAGGATGCCTTGGCTTGATTCGATGGCCGTCAGAAGCGTGTCGGCTGAAAACCCTTTGGCCTTGACGTAGTCGCGGAGGACCAATTCGTTGTACAACCCGGTGGCCAACCGGCCCAATCGCGTTTCGTCCCGCATGAGTTGTCCGTCTTCCTGGTCCACGGCGGCCACCATCCTCCGGGCGCTGGACAACGGGTAGTAGAAAACGAAGTGGGGCGAATCATCCATCAAGAACGTTTGTCCTAAAGGCTGCAGTTGGGGGTTGTTCTCCTGGAGGCACTGTCCCAACGCGGCCAACGCTTCGCTCGATGATACGGCCCAGGCCAATGAGGCGAACGCAAAAAATGCCAACGCAACGAAGGCGGGTCTGAACGGAAAAGACGTGTTAAGTAAACCGGATCCTCTTATTTTTGCCTCGCGTGCCATACCGTTTTGTTAGAACGCCCTGTGCCTTAAATATACCTCTTTTTTCATTCTTGGTCAATGATGAACGCCTCCGAAGTCCGCGTTGTATTGGTCCGCCCCATCTATTCATCCAACGTGGGCCTCATCTGCCGCGTCATGAAGAACTTCGGTTTCAACGACTTGGTCATCGTCCAACCCGCACGCCGCAACGTCAAGACCAAGACGGCATACATGTACGCCAAACACTCCAAGGAAGTGCTTGAAAACGCGCGCGTCGTGCGGACTTTGGACGACGCCGTTTCCGACCGCCAACTCGTGGTCGGCACCACCGGGATGCCGCAACGGTTCCACCGGCAACTCAAGCAATGCATTCCCCTTTCCGCCCTCCGCAACCGCTTGTCCGGCAACGTGGCGTTGGTTTTTGGCAGCGAAGGTAGCGGTTTGAACGAAGCCGAGACGAATGCGTGCGACGTTTTGGTCTACGTTCCGACCAGCGTGGAACATCCTGTGTTGAACGTCTCGCACGCCGTGGCCGTCGTCCTTCACGCCGTTTCCGAAATACCTTGGAGTCAGGAGTCCGCCGCCGCCTCAATCCAAGCCCGCCGTGTGCTGGAAAAAAAGTTTGGCGCGCTCATTGCCGATGCGGACCGCATAAAAGACAAGAAGAAAGTCACGTTGGCGTTCCGAAAAATCTTGTCGAAAGCCCAGCCCACGTTTGATGAAGTCCGGACCTTGATGGCGGGTTTGGCGGGGTTGGAAAAACGGAGGCCGAAACCGTGACGTCGCTTCAGGTGTTGGACGGCCAAAAAGTCAATTTGGACGCGTTGCGCAAACGGTTGGCCTTTTTGGAGGATGCCATCGTCCGCGCTCCGTCGGAACTGCAGGACGTCTTACTGTGTAATCCGAATGCCGAAATGCTGCATGCGGTGTTGTTGGGTTTCAGTGCCGAGACCAGCATATACTACAAGATGCCGGATGAATTGGCGGCGCATGTGAACCGCACAGCCGTTGCCCACGTTGGCTCCGACGCCGCGTCCATGTTCGCCGTGCACCATGAAGACGCCAACCATGCGTACCTGTATGATTGGGAACAGGTCTATTCTGCCATACGCCTCCGCCCCGAGGCCTTCAACACGGTTCCTGAACTGGTCAAGGCCGTGTTGTTAAGAACGCCGGTAGACTTGGGCTCTTTGTTTCCCCCGAATCCAGACCGTGACCAGTGGGCTTGGTTGTCCGGCTATCCAGTGGTCTCGATGCGAAAATACCGCGAGAAAACCGACTACACCGGTTATTCTCCGGTCCGGGACTTCATGTGGTCGTTGTATCTTCGGCGGATGGACCGGCCGGAAAACAAGGAATTGGACGCCGCGTTGGACGATTACGAGGAAAACGGCTTTCACCAGATGGTCCGCGAACCGGCCGAATTCGAAAAACGCCGTAAGCTTTTGGAGACGCAACTCAAGGCCGCATTTGATCCGGCCGTGGGCACCATTGACGCCATCTTGGACAACAAAGAAGAAGCCGAAGGCTATGTGGAAGAATCGCACGAAGTCGGCCGTGTTAGTAGTGAGTTGTACGGCCAACCCACGCATGCCCGCTACTTGTTCGAAAAAATCATCGTATACGCTAAGCTCGATTGGTTGAATCCGCCGAACAACTTGTTCCGGTACTCCCACTACCGGTTGGACCACGAAGGCACGGTCCAGATGGCACGCATGGATGATGCGTTGCATGAGGCGGGTTACTTCAAGAGGATGGAGCTGCTGAAGAAAGAGCACTGCCGTTGAGGTTCAGTTTTTCTTTTGTGCTTTCTGCCGGGTCTTACACGACGCGCTCGTAACTGAATTCGACTTCTTCGCCTTCGGGTTGCCAGCGCAGTTCGAACTCTTTTATGACGGGCTGGGTGCCGGGCGGCACGCCGACCGCGCTGACGGAGCTGAGGGCTACGATGCGGGGTCCGGTTTTGATGTAGACGTTGGCAATCATGTTCGCCGCTTTTTGTCCGCTGTTGACAAAATCGCACGTGCCGCGGACGAAGACGGAGTTGTTGGTGCCCAATTCCGGTGAAAGGGGGGCTTTGCCAAGGCCCAGAAACGGCTGGGGTCCCAAATAGTTGTCGTCCACGTTGCATGTAAGCGTTCCGCCGCCCAAAATGCCTTGGCGTCCCAACACGAGGAACAATAGGATGACGACGATGACGCCCAGCACCAAGAACCGCTGCGTACCGCCGCCTGGCGATAAAAGTCCGCTGAAAAGTTCGGACCACCCTTTGGGCGTTTTGAGCTTGTCCATGACGGCGCGCAAATCGTCTTGTGCGGTGTGCGGTTTTTGTGGTAATGCTTCAAGGCCGGAGGGTGCGCCCAGCAAGGCGTCGACTTCGAACTTGTGCGTGTCGCCGGCCACGTCGATCCAGATGCGGAACGATGGCACGTAGACTTTCTTTACAGCTGAAACCGCGATGGTGTCTTTTTTGAGGCCCACTTGCGATGCAAGCTTTGCGGCTGCCGCGTCTTTTGCTTCAGCAGAGGAAATGGCGGTGGATTCGATTTCGGCTTTGTCTTCGGCTTGTTTGGTGGTCTTGAGCGGCCGCTCGAACAGGATGGGCACGAAGTCGTTCAAGTCGCCGCTGTAGGCGTTCATCGCCGTCTTGCCGGACGGGCTTTGGCCTTCTTGGGCGATGACGTCGAACGAAAAGACGTAGTACGGCGTGTAGACGAGGCGGATGTCGGTGACGTCGAATTTGGCAAAGCCTTGTTCCTGGAGGCTCTTGGCCACGATGCTCAAGGCGGCTTCCGGCGTGAGGACGGGCTTGAAGGCGGGGGCGTCCAGAATCATATAAGAGTGTTGAACGCGTAAGGCGGATTTAAAGGCTGTTTTTGCGCTTCAAAACGCTACCGGACCGCCCGTATTCTTTACGTTTCCTGTCGATTTGACAAGTGCTTTATAGACGCCGGACAACGTTTCTGCATGGGGTTGATCAGCTTGGACGCGACCGCCAGAACCAAGACGGTTGGCGGTTCCAAGACTTTTTCCACATCCGCTTTCACTTCCGATCAAGTCCAGCTGGAAGCCGGCCGCCTATTTGAAAAACTCCAAAATTTGGGCTGGACCATGGACGAGTGCCTGCTGTATGCGCCCCTGACGCTGCAAATCAACCAACTCAAGGCGGAAAAAGACGCCATCGTATTGGCGCACTCTTACCAGACGCCGGACATCGTGTACGGCATCGCCGACTTCGTGGGCGATTCGTACGAATTGAGCAAAAAAGCGCGTGAAAGCCCCGCTTCGACCATCGTGTTTTGCGGCGTGCGCTTCATGGCGGAAACCGCGAAAATCATGAACCCCGAAAAGACCGTGCTGTTGCCGGCGCCGGACGCGGGTTGTTCCTTAAGCGAATCGATTACGGCCGGCGACGTCCGCATGCTGAAGCGGGAAAATCCCGGCTGCCCGGTGGTGACGTACGTCAACACGTCGGCGGAGGTCAAGGCCGAATCGGACGTGTGCTGCACGTCGGCCAATGCCTTGAAGATCATCAACGCCTTGCCAAACAAAAAAATCATTTTCATTCCCGACGAATACATGGCGCAAAACTTGCAGAAACTCACTGACAAGCAGTTGGTCGGCTGGGGCGGACGCTGCATCGTGCACGAACGCTTCTCAAAGGAAAACGTCCAAGCCGTGCGGGAACAATTCCCCGGCGTCAAGATCTTGGCCCACACCGAATGCCCGCCTGACGTAATCGAACAGGTGGACATGGCCGGCGGCACCGGGGACATGATCCGCTACATGAAGTCCTCGGATGCAACGACGTTCATGCTCGTAACCGAATGCGGCTTGGGCGATCGCATGCGTGCGGAACTGCCTGAAAAACGCGTCGTCGGCACGTGCAACTTGTGTCCCTACATGAAAAAGAACAATTTGCTCAACGTGCTGCAAGCGCTTGAATCGCCCCAACCCGGACAAATCGTAGTCATTCCGGAAGACGTCCGCGTCCGAGCCCAGTCCGCACTGGAGCGCATGTTTGAGCTTTCAAAATGAAAATCGCTTTTTCCACGGGTTATTTTCCATGAAAATCGGACTCATCGGGTTGGGCGCCATCGGCTCTTTCTTGGTCTCGGAATGTTACGAGCACGAATGGCTCGTGTTTGACCAAGACGGCGCAAAAGTTCGGCAAACCCTGCAAAGCCGCGACATCAAGAACGCCCGTTTTATGGAGTCGTTTCCCGATTTGTTGGCGCAAAAACCGGACCTGGTCGTGGAAGCCGCGTCGCAGGCCGCCGTGCCACAAATGGTCGAAGCATTGCATGTCTGCGACGTCCTTTTGATGTCCGTTGGCGCCTTGACGGATGATGACCTCCTGGCCCGGTTGAGTTCAGCGGCCCAGCACAACGGCCACCGCCTGTTGATTCCTTCCGGCGCGGTGGGTGGCTTGGACGTTTTGCAATCCTGCCGGCCGCGGGAAGTCGTTTTGGAGACGCGAAAATCGCCCCAAAGCCTCGGCCGTGACGACGTGAAGGAAACCGTGGTGTTCGACGGCCCGGCCCTTGAGGCTTGCCGCAAGTTTCCCAAGAACGTCAACGTCGCGGCTACGCTGTCGTTGGCCGGCATCGGTTTTGATTACACGAAAGTCCGCATCATTTCCGACCCGTCCGCCCTGCAAAACTCCCACACCGTCCGCATCCGCGGCGATGCGGGCAACTACGTCTTCACCTTCCAGAACGAACCTTTCAAGGAAAATCTTGCGACAAGCCTTTTGGCGGCGTATTCGGCCCTGCATGCCGTGCGCAAGTTGGATGACGCCATCCAAATCGGTTGAAAAAGCAAAACCTGGTTCCATTCATGTGATGCCCCATGCTTTCTGACGAAATCAAGAAACGACTCATCCTCTTTTTGGAGGACGATCACTGGCAAGCGGACGTCACGGCCGTCATCACGCCGCAAAAGACTGCGTCGGCCATTATCAAATCAAACGAGCCGGCCACACTTGCCGGATTGGAGGAAAGTCTCTTTTTATTTTCTCATGCCGGGCTGACGGTGCAGGCGCAAAAAAAAGACGGCGACTTGGTCCACGCCGGCGACATAGTGCTTCAAGCCACCGGGCCCAACCGTGCCATTTTGTCGGTCGAACGCACCGCGTTGAACGTATTGAGCCGCATGTCCGGCGTGGCGACGCTTTGCCGTCAGGCGCAAGGCATGGCCGGCTCGAACGCGACCCTTGCCTTGACGCGCAAGACGGTTCCGGGCTTTAATGTGTTTGACAAGAAGGCGGCGGAAGTTGCCGGCATTTGGCCCCACCGCTTGCACTTGGAAGAAGCGGTGTTGATCAAGGAAAACCACTTGCAATTCTTTGCAACGCCTGCCGATGCGGTCAAGGCCGCGCGAAAAACGCACGCGTCTAAAACCGTCGAGGTTGAAGTGCAGAATTTGGACGAACTGAAGTCCGCCGTCTCCGCAATGCCCGACATGGTGCTGTTGGACAATTTTTCTCTTTCAAAGGCCGAAGAATCCGTGGCGTGGTGCCGCAAGAGCGCGCCGGACGTCAAGATTGAATTGTCCGGCGGCATCCGCTTGTCCAATTTGGCCGCTTTTGCCTCTTTAAAGCCGGATTATATTTCATTGGGCCTACTTACCAAGGAAGCTCGAACCGTGGACTTTTCGCTTGATTTTGTTAAAAGTTGATGGACGCGCTGTGGGACGTCAAAATTTGTTTTTCGTAGAATGGTTTTGTTTATGGACGTTGATTTTCTTGTTGGAAAATTTAAGGACTTTTTTAGGGCCTCTGGCAAATCGAAAGCCGTCTTGGGGCTTTCCGGCGGCGTGGACTCGGCCCTTGTGCTGAAGCTGTGCAGCGACGCCATCGGCGGACAAAATGTGCATGCGTATTATTTGCCTTATTTCGAGAACGCCGTCGACGCAAAGCAGACGCAAGACTGGGCCAAACAATTGGGCGCATCCTATGCGGTCCTTTCCATCAGCAAGCCGGTTGACGCGTTGTGTGAAACGTCCGGAAAGTGGGACGACGTGTCCCGCGGCAACTTCATGGCCCGCGTCCGCATGTCCCTCTTGTACTTCCACGCCCGCCAACACGGCGCCGTCGTGGTCGGCACGGGGAACAAAAGCGAGCTGAAAGTCGGCTACTTTACAAAGTATGGCGACGGCGGCGTTGACGTCTTACCCATCGGCAACCTCTACAAGACCGACGTCTGGCAGATGGCCCGCGACGTCGGCGTTCCGTCCTACTTTATCGATAAAGCTCCCAGTGCCGGCTTGTGGGAGGGGCAGACGGACGAAGGCGAACTAGGCATGACGTACACGGAATTGGACGAAATCCTGCAGTTGCTGGAAGAGCGGCCCAATGCGGCCGTTCAAAAGTTCGGTGACGAGAAAGTCACGCTCGTCTTGGAACGCATGGCTCTTGGCGAGCACAAGTCGAAGATGCCGCCGGTGCTTTAATACGTCCGAATGCCTCAAATTCGCATGAATGTCGAGTTCATTTTGCATTCAAGCCCTCCGCGTCGTAGAAACTCGAATGCGCAGTCGATGACGCTAGCGCGTTTTGCCAAATATCACGACCCGATTGCGCTATACAATCTGTTTTGCGAAACCGCCTATCCTTCGTATCCTGAATATCCCGCCCATATGTCCAGCGAGTTTTCGGATGCCTTGAAATTGCTGCGTTTAAATCGGTTGCCTCAGACGTCCCTTGCTTCATTGGGCCACAGCCGCATGGTCATCACGGAAAACCCGCGCGTCTGGAAGCCCTCCATTCGGATTTACCTGAACAATGCGCCCGGCCCTGGAGGTTCAATTGTTTATCCCAAGGCAAGCCCGAAGCACTTGGCGGCCATCGAATCGGTGAGGAATTATTTGAAAGCACAAGGCATCGTGGTTGAAGAAATCCAGGAAAGAACCGAATAGTTTGTGCTAACGGGTTAGCCTCATCTCGTGGCTTGGGAACACCAACGAAGCTTGGCTGCCTTCGCATGCGATGCGCAAGTAAAGTCCGCGTTTCTCTTCGATTGAATATCGCATTTTTTTCAATTGAGCATTTGACAACTTTTTCCCCAAGGCATTCGACAGGATTTCTTTTGCATTCAAGATTTCAATTCCCACTACGCGGCCGCGAATGGATACGTCCACGTTGATGTACGAACTAACGCATTTGGTTTGGTGGATTTTTGTGGCGTGTCCGTAGGCGTAAGCTGCATCTGCCTGTGGGTCGTACGTCCATTTCTTCATTTTTACTCACGTCGTTTGCCAATGTCAGTTGATTTTTCCATGGCAGTCAAGTTGACTGTGGTTCTACCGAAGACTTAAATCCGCTTATTTCTACCAATGTCTTAAGGGATTTGGATATGCATGCCTCTCGTGATTCGACGTCGTCTTCTTTGCTTTCACGCTTTACGCCTGCCGCTTTTTTCCATCTGCAAAAGCAAGTGGACGGGTTACAGCGCGAAGTGCGCCAACTCAAGGAATCGGGTCATTCCGTACGCGAGCTGGATGACGCGGAGGCCAAGTTGGACGTCGTCCGGTTTCTTGGAAAAGCCAAAGCGGCCGGTCGGCAATCGGTTTCCGATTTTGAAGTCGCTGACGTGTTGAACCTGCCTTTGGAACAGGTGGGTGGAATTTTGTCGGACCTATTGGTGGAAAAACGTGGCCGATGAGACGGTTTCGTTCAAAGTCATCCGTGACCAATGGGTCCTGCTCTCGCCTATTAATCGGGGCCAAGGTTCCATTGATGATTGGGTCATCCGCGCCAACAAATTTGGCAAACCCCGAGTGGTGCCGGACACCGGCCGCGACAAGACGCAAGAGATTTTTTGCAGCGGGTTTGTCCGTGCGCGGCCCAAACGCGAGTTCGATTTGACGAAATTCAAGCCAAGCTGATGCTTTGATAAAAAGAAAAAAAATGCGGCGCCGCGTTTGCCTGCCACGGCGCCGTTTGCTTTGTTGCCGCGTATTTTGGGCGTGGAAAAGAAAAGCCCGGAAAAATGAAAAAAATGGAAAATGGGGTGTTTGCCCCCCACCTCCCTCTTTTCGTTTGCCTTTTGCTTTCTGCCTTACGAGTTGAGGTACAGCTCGAATTCGTACGGGTGCGGGCGCGTACCCACTGCGTTGGATTCGGCGTACTTCAATTGCACGTACGAGTCGACCAAGTCGTCCGCGAAAATCGGCTTGAGGTAGTCGCGGTCCGACTCCAATTCGTGCAGCGATTCCAGCAGGCTTCCCGGAAGTTCCTTGATGCCGGCTTGGCGGCGCTCGGCCACCGTCATGTGGTAGATGTTGGCATCCACCGGCGCCGGCGGCATGATTTTCTTTTTGATGCCGTCGAGGCCTGCGGCTGCAAGGGCGGCGAATGCCAAATACGGATTCGCCGTCGGGTCGGGGGCGCGGTATTCCAGGCGTTTGGATTTTTCGTTCGAGAAGTAGTTCGGGATGCGGATGCACGCCGAACGGTTGCTCTTGGAATATGCCAGGTAGACGGGGGCCTCGTATCCGGGCACCAGGCGGCGGTACGAATTCGTCGTCGGGTTGCAGAATGCGGACAAGGACCGGCCGTGGTGGATGAGCCCGCCGATGTAGTAGATGGCGTTCTGGGAAAGCTGTGCGTACGGTTCATTCGCGTCGTAGAATTGGTTGTGCCCGCCGTTCCACAGGCTCTGGTTGGTGTGCATGCCGGAGCCGTTGTCGCCGTACATGGGTTTCGGCATGAACGTGGCGACTTTTCCGGCGTGGTAGGCCACGTTCTTGACGACGTACTTGAACGTCAGCAAGTTGTCGGCCATGTTCACGAGGCTGTCAAAACGCATGTTGATTTCGCATTGGCCGGCGGTGGCCACTTCGTGGTGGTGCGCCTCGACGGAAATGCCGAAGTCGTTTTGCAAGCTGTCGGAAATGCTGCGGCGCACGTCTTGCAGCGTGTCGGCCGGCGGGACGGGGTAGTAGCCGCCTTTGAACGAGATGGGGTATCCTTTCCCAGTGGGGCTCCAGGCCGCTTCCATCGAGCCGATGGAGTACGATTGGCCGCGGTGCGGGTTGGTCACGTCGAAATGGACTTCGTCGAAAATGAAGAATTCGGCTTCCGGTCCCCAATAACTGGTATCAAATCCGGCCTGCGCCAAGACGCGTTCGGCGTTTTCGGCGGTGTGGCGCGAGTCCTTCGAAAAGCGGGCACCAGTGACTTCCTTGACGCCGCAAAATATTCGGCCGGTGTCTTTTTCCCACGGGATTTTGCGGTACGTCGAGGCCATGGGCAACAAAAGCATGTCGGATTCGAAGATTTCTTTGAATCCTTTGATGGAAGAGCCGTCCAGTTTTCCGACGCCGATTTCAAAATCCTTCTCGTCGATGGTGTGGGAAGGTACGCTGATGTGCTGCAAATCGCCCACCAAGTCGACGAATTGCAGGTCGACCCACGTGACGCCTTCTTGTTTCATACGGCCCAGTACGTCGGCGCCCGTCTTGGGTTTCGGTACGGATAACAACACGGATTCGCTCATAGTTTCCCAACCCCACTTTGTCGGCGGCGTCCGATTTTGGATCCAACCGTTGACCTGTATAGGGTCACGAATGGAATCATCTTATTTATCACTTTGCGATTTTTTGTGGTTGTTTGTTCAAAGAAAAGCTTTAAATTTGCTCAAATGTTCATTATTTTTGGTTTTTGAATGGCAAAATTAAACAAACCGCAGTCGCCGCTGGATGAGCGTATTTTGTCGGAATTGCGCGTGAACAGCCGTCTTTCGTTCCGCCAAGTGGCTGAAAAACTCCAGGTATCTCCCGCCAGCGTGATGGCGCACGTGCGGGATATGGAAAAATCCGGCGTAATCCTGGGCTACGGAATGGATTTAAATTATTCCAAACTGGGTTATGATTTGATGGGCGTGATCCATGTGACCATCCGCAAAGGGGCGTTGTTGTCGGTCCAGCGGGAAATCGCGAAAATCCCGGAAGTCGTTTCGGTATATGACGTGACGGGTGATGCGGATTCGTTCGTCATCGTCCGGGTGCGCTCGCGTTCGGAACTTTCGCGCATCGTCAAGCGCATCCTGAAGCTGGAACACGTGGAACGCAGCAACACCAGCATCGTGCTGAACGTTATCAAGGAGAATTATCGGTTGCAGCCTTTGGAAGGTATTGAGCAAGGTTAGTTTTCCGAAGGAAGGGCGATGTGGAATCGTTTTGCATGCCTTGGCCCCCGAAAACAACGTCGCTTAAAACGGTGTCCGCCAACAAGTTTTCAATGAGTTTATCGTCTAGTTTCCCGGTTTATTCCATGGAAGTCGCACTATTCGGAGGCACCTTTAATCCCCCGCATCGGGGCCACGTCCATGTCGTCGAAGAGCTTGCCAAGCGCTTTGACGAAGTCTGGATCGTGGTGGCGGCGGATCCGAACAAGAACGAAAAGCCCTACGTGCCGCCCGAACGCCGCTTGAAGATGGCGGAGTTGGCGTTTGGCGGCATTGCGGGCGTCAAGGTGCTGGATGTTGAATTGAAGCGTTCCGGAGTCAGCTATACGGTCGATACCCTCCGAAAGCTCCGGTCGGACTTTCCACGTCATGACTTCTGTTGTGTCATTGGTTCGGACCTGGTGGCGGATTTTCCGCGGTGGAAAGAGTCGGAGCTGTTGGCCAAATCCGTGCCGTTTTTGGTCGTGTCCCGTCCCGGCTTCCCGTTGGTTTCAGAGGAATTGAAGCGCTTTGCGCACGTGGAAGTTTTGACGGATGATGGGGTGGATGCGTCCAGCACGCAACTTCGTTCCTGGCTCAATTCGGGCAAAACAAAGCAGGCAAAAGAACAGGTTCCGGCGGACGTTTTTGACTACTTGATTCAGAACCGCCTGTACGATTGACCGGCCTGTGCGGTTTCGTGCCGCGTGTTCAGTCTTGGCCAGGCGTCAAGCCGTGCCAGTGGTAATCGAGGGCTTTTTTGACCCAGAATTCCACTCGCGTCTTTATCCAAATCGGGCTTTGGCGGTTGGCGTTCATTTCGCGCGACACGCGGGCGCCGATGCGGAACTGTCCGGCGATGCGCGTGAACCAGTTGGCGTGCTTGGCCTTGAGCGCGTCGTAGTAATGCGAATACCGCGCGCGTTTTTCCAGTTCCAACGTGAGGTACGTAATGAGTTCTTCCATGCCTTCGCGTTCGTTTTGCCGCGTCGCGTTGCGCAACGCAAGGGAGGCTTTGGATAGTTCCACCAGGATGTGGTGGTTGCGTCCGATTCCCAACATGTCTTCGATGGGGTGATGCGGGTGTGATTGGCGGGTCGAATCGGAAGGGTGGTGCTTCGTGGCTTCGGCATGAACCGTGACGGCTTTGGACGACATGCTACAAGCTAGGTTTTGCGCGTATAAAAAGACGGGCGGTTTGGGCGGCTTTTTATCCCGGTTTCGCCCGTGTTGTCTGTTATGGTAACCTTGCAGGATTTCATCCATGAACTGATTCGAGAAAAATTCTTCGAAAACGAGGAAGTGCTCAGCGGGTTCCAGATGTATGCGGCCAGCGAAAAAGCGCTTGGCAAGGCTTGGCTTTCCAAGGAAGCGGATGACGCATGGGCCCATTTGCAAGAAAAGACGTAGTGCTTTTTGATTTTCCGTACGCCGATTTATCCAACCGCAAGCTGCGGCCTTGCCTGGTATTATCTCCTGAAGTGGGAGACGGCGTACTGTTTTGCCAATTCACGTCGCAAAAAATCCGGAACGATGAGTACGCGGTGGATTTGAAGGACCGGGACACCCGGGCCGGCCGTCTCCAAATCGATGGATTCATCCGCGCCAACAAGCTGTTCACTGCCGACAAGCGCCAGGTGCATCTGAAGATTGATGCGGTCGATGATGCGACTTACTCCGAGGTCACGCAGACGATCGCACGGTTGATTCAAGCCGGACCGGCGTAGAATCTTTTTTCTGGCTTACTTCCTATCCCTTTACTACGCCTAACGGAATCATTTTGGCGACGATCTTGCTGATGCCGGCTTTTTCTACTGCGCCGACGACGTCGTCCACGTTCTTGTACGCGCCGCCGGCTTCTTCCGATAGGAGGCGGGGTTGGGTGGCGCGGATGACTTGGCCTTTCTGTATCATTTCGGCCTCGATTTTGCGGCTGTCGAACTCACGGATGGCCTGATGGCGCGACATGCGCCGGCCGGCACCGTGACATGACGAGCCGAACGTTTTTTTAGCGCCCGGCATGCCGCACAACAAATAGGATGACGTGTTCATGGAGCCGGGAATGATGACGGGCTGTCCGACCGACCGGTAGGCTTGCGGGATTTGGGGGTGGCCCGCCCAGAATGCGCGGGTGGCGCCTTTGCGGTGGACGAATACTTTCCGGGTTTTTCCTTCGATTTCGTATTCTTCGGTTTTTCCGACATTGTGGCAGACGTCGTATACCAATTCAAGGCCCATTTCTTCCTGCGGTTTTCGGAAGACTTGTCCAAATGTCTCGCGTACCCAATGAGTCATCAGCTGACGGTTGCAAAAAGCATAGTTCACGGCGCAGGACATTGCTTTTAGGTAATCTTCCGCTTCTTTCGAGTCAAGCGGTGCGCAGCAGAGTTCAGGATCCGCCAACGCAATGCCGTATTTTTCGGCGGCACGGAGCATCACGCGGAGGTTGTCATCGCAGATTTGGTGGCCGAAACCACGGGACCCCGAATGGATCATCACCGTAATCTGGCCTTCAAAGACTCCGAAGGCTTTGGCAATGGCCGGGTCGTATATTTTTTCGACTTTTTGTACTTCCAGGAAATGGTTTCCCGATCCCAATGTCCCGACTTGGGGTGAGCCGCGTTTTTTGGCCAAATCCGACACTTTGGAATAGTCGGCTCCTTTGAAGCAACCGTTTTCCTCGCAATGGTCGCGGTCTTGTTTCCGTCCATACCCTTTTTCGATGGCCCAATCCAGTCCTTGGGTGACGACGTTTTCCAATTCGGATGGCGTGAATTTGATTTGGGCTTTGCTTCCGACGCCGGACGGGATGTTTTTGAACAAAGCGTCGGTAAGGCGTTGCAAATGGGGCCGGATTTCATTTTCGGAATAATTGGTGCGGAGGAGGCGTACGCCACAGTTGGATACTACGATTCCGTTGGCGATAAAATTGTGGGTTTCTGCGACGGTAAAATCGTATACCCAGCCGTCATAGTCGGTTTCTTCGATTTTTTCAACCGCATCCTGGAGCGTTCCCCATTGGCCGATTTCTTTCAATTTTTCTTCCTTGAATTGTTTGAACGAAATAAAATCCAATGGGATGCGGAATGCGGAGTTTCCGTAAAAGCAGCGTTCGACAAATCGTTCGGAACATTCGTCATTGCAAAGCAATTTTTGGACTTCTTTCAGCGTAAGCCCTTTGGCTTTGTACTCTTTGACCAACGTATCCGTCGCTATGCGTTGGCCATTCGCCTTTTTTTTCAATAAGATGTATTGGGAAGCAATCTCGGCAAGTTCACTCCGCTTTGCGTTATATTCAAAACCGATGTTTCTCCAAAGCCTAAGCAAATTGTCTTCTTGGCTTGAAATTTGCAAGCGCAAGCGTATGACGTTCCCCTTCTGGTTGGGGTCTTCGAACCGTTCGGAAATTTTTGCCGTTTGGACTGCGAAGTTTTCCAGAAGTTTCATCACATCGATCATGAAGGCGCGTCCTGAAATTTTGAACATGTCGTTTTTGTTCTGGGCAAAGACCGGGGATCCGAAGCCCGTTTTCGTAATGGTGTACGGCGTGGTCAATTCGGCGCCAAACAATGAGGCCAAATATAACCGTTGAATCCAAAGAGGTGCCTGTTTGATCCATCCGGGCACTGAGAATTCGCAAAAGGTTTTCCTTCCGATTGGCATTCCTTTTTCCTGGAGTTTTTCGCAAAACGTTTGGGAATTGATGTGGAGTTCGGCGGTGGTAGATTGGAATTTCTTTTCGCCGTATCGGCTCTGGATTACGTGATTTCTTGTGCGCTCGCTGATGGACGACTTAAAGCCAAGCCGGTCCAAGTCTTTTTTTACCCGCTCCAAATCTTCTTTTTTTCCGCAAGCGCTGGCTTGGTACTTGCCTTTCTTTCTCCCCTTCTTGCATTCGCTTAAGCTGCCATCTCCGGTGAAAAATCCGAGAATTTTAGCCCACGACGCCATCTGTTCTTCGTTTTCAATCCGGATGTGTGTCGTTCCTTCAAAATAAGTGACTGATAGCGGGTCACCTTGGCGGATAATCCCTGCCGGTTTGAATTCAAGTCCGACTTTAATCGGGTGGTCTTCGGAACACGTAATCGTGTGTCCTGTTTTCGTCGTCAGTTTGAGCATGCGTTTGTCGGCTTTTTTCTTCATGAACGCCAACAATGCCCGGCTTTCCAATTGTTTGCCGTTCAGTGATAAGACGTTTGCGCCGACTTGAAGTGAAACTTGGTAATTGCCATGCTTTTGAAAGTTTTCAAATTCTTTTTCGAAATCAAGCATTTTTTTTACAGAACCGAACTCCGTCAATATGTTACTACTTGGCAGGATGCAATTCAAGTCGTACCCTAACCCGCCAGGAGATACGATTCCGCTTTCCGCGTCAAACGCCGCCACCCCTCCAATGGGAAATCCGTAGCCTTCGTGGCCGTCGGGCATGACGTATGCCGCGTCAAGGATGCCCGGTAGGGCGGCGACGTTTTTGGCTTGTTGCAAGGTCCGGTCGGACAGTATGCTATCAAGCATGTGGGCTTGTGCGACGAGGCGGACGGGCACGTTCATGGCGCCCGTTTTCGGCACTTCGTACATGCCGGGAGAAATTTCTTGGTACGTCATGTCTGCAACCTCTTGTAAGGCGATGAAATGGTGTCAAAAATCATTTTGTTTTTTCCTTGCTTTTTTCCTGGAGTGGCTTTCGTTCCCATTTGTTTGGGTGTGGACGATTCTATTAAAAGCTTGCAGGGTGCCAATGCAATGCTATGTCGACCGCGCAGAAAGTCTTAGTTCGTTTGTCGGTGTTTGACGGCTCCAATATGGGCTCCATCGAAGTCGGCGAGGACAAGATCACGCTTTCCTTGCTCAAGACGACGACGATCCGCCAGGGGTATGTCAGTTCGGTGGATAAATCGGCGGATTTGGCGTTGAAGAAAGTCAGCGTGGAACTGCATTATTTCGACTTGTTCGGCAACAAGGACGTCAAGCGTTTCGCCATGCACGAGAACGATTACAAGACGCTAAAGAAAGTCTTGGGCAAGTAGTTTGCGGATATTGCGACGTCCGTGGTTTGCAGCGGCTTTTTTTTTCCTGACCAAAACGGAGTTTATTTAAGCGCGATAATCGAAAACTAGTTTCAGGTGGTATTCATTCCGTTTGTTGTTTCACGGGGGCACTCGTCAGTCGGCCGATTTGCTGTATTGATGGTGGTCTCCGTTTTCATTTTTAGCAGTTTTGTCGCCGCTTTGTCGTCCATGCAGGTACCGGCGGTGGACGCCAACGGCAACGGCATCCTGACGACGATCCAGGCCGACGTGCGGTCAGGCTCCGGCGGTGTCTACATCGACGTCGAGCCGTTCATTTCGGTCGAGACGCAGAATTCGGCGAAAGTCGCGGCCCAGCAAGCCGCTAAACTGGCGGGCGTGGATTTGGGTAAGTTCGACGTGTTTTACAAAGTCATCGCGAATACGGAAGTCGTGGACGGCCCGTCCGGCGGCCAGGCGTTGGGTTTGTTGGCGTACGCGGAGTTCACCAAAAAGAAAATCCGTACTGATTTGACGGCCACCGGTTCGATCGAGGCGGACGGTTCCATCGGCAAAGTCGGGGGCATCCTGGAGAAAGTTGAGGCGTCCCAGGCGGCGGGCATCCGGCTGGTTTTGCTGCCGCTAGGGCAGGCTGTGCAAAGCGGCGTGGACCTGGCGCAATACGCGCAGGCGCGTTGGGGCATGCAGGTGGTGGAAGTTCGGAACCTCAACGAGTCCGTGGCGTTGGCGTTTACGACGACTGGAAGTTCCGTCAGCGCGCCTTCGCACCCCGAGCTGGCTTTGGTGCTTTACAACGTGGTTTCCTTGCAGTCCGAACGCGTGTTGCCGTTGAAGCAGCTGGCGGCCGGACAAGTAAAAAGCCTCCAGCAAACGCTGGATACGTTGAACGCTGATAGCGTGATTGCCCAAGTGGTGCGCCAGGCCATCAACCGTTCTTCCCAGTTGCTCGAAAATGGTTATTATTATTCCGCGGCCAACGAGGCGTTCTTGGCCCGCATCCAAGCCGACGCATACGCGTTGTCCAACGTGTCGAAAGCGGGTTTGATCCAGCGCGTGCAGGCGTTGGAATCGGAAATGGACGCGTTCCGATTCACGGAGCCGACGGATGCCAATTTGGAATGGTCTGCCGGCGCGCGCCTGCGCTGGTTTTGGGCTAAAGAGCGCTTGTCCGAACTCAAGGACCGCGCGGCAGTCAGCGACCGCGCGTTGCCTCTGCTTCCAGATTTTGCCGCGTCGCAGAATTGGTTTTTGGCGACCAAACAACTCGACGCGTCCGCCAAAGCACTGGGCGGAAAACCGGTGGCCATGGACACGTGGAAGTCGTATGCGTTGCAGCAAATCCAGGCGTCGAACCGCTCGGTGTCGGCCAACCCGGTGGATTCCGAGTCGATTTTCCACCTTAAGACCGCTCAATCGGCGTATGCGGCCGGCGATTATTTGGCCGCTACCTACGATGCCGCGTTCGCATCTGCGTTCAACGAGGCACGGCTCACGCTTTCCGACGTGAAGGAAAACCAGTTGACGGCCTTGTTGCCAAAACAGGAAACCCTTTCGACGTATTCGCAGGATGCGTGGGCGCAGTTGTATTACGCTCACGCGCTTTACAGCGCGCAGTCGGCCAACGCCTCGGGCGACTTGTTGGATGTCATCAATGCGGTGAAGTTGCAGGCGCTTTCAAGCACACTTGCCCAAGTGAATGGCCAGTTGGCTTCCCGGATTGGAAAGCCTTTCGAGCCGGTCGACGTTTCAAGCTCTGGCGGAATCCAGGTGACGACCACGGTGCAACCGGCCGGTCCCAGCCCGTGGGTTTATCTGGGCGGTGCCGCGCTCATCGTCGCCATCATATTGGCCGCGTTCGTCATCGTCTACAGCCGCCGGCCCAAACCGTTGTCCAAATCGGACCGCATTGACTTGCTGGAGCAAGGCTTGCTGGAAGGCCGCATCAGCGAGAAGACGTATGGCACGTTGAGCCGAAAATACGGCCAAGCACCGGCCAAGAAGCGCAAGCGCTAAATGGCATTGCCCTTATTTTCCTTCAAGCGCCCGTAGCGCCGCGGCGGCCACGTACAGCGAGCCGCACACCAATGTAGGCTTGTTTGCCGGACGTTGCAATGCCGTTTGGACGCTTTGGGCCACATCCGTCTTTATTTTTTTGGCGTCAAATAATGGCCTCAGCTTTTCGGCTTTCAGGGCGCGGAAGTTTTCCGGCGTTACGAGCGTAACCGATCCGATCGGCAGTCGGCACAGTTCGTCGACCATTGCCGAGTAATCTTTGTCCGCTAACACGCCGAAGACCACGTTCCACTTCTTTTGCTGGTATGCCGCCTTGAGGGCTTTCACAAGTGCCTTGATGCCGCTGGGGTTGTGGCCGCCGTCCACGATGACGTTGCCGAATTGCTGCATGCGGCCGGGCCATTTTGCGCACTGCAATCCGGCGGTAATTGCTTTTGCCGGAATGGCGACGCCTTGTTTTTTTAGTTCAAGCGCGGCGGCCACGGCCAACGCGGCGTTTTCCGCTTGGAAGCGGCCTTGCAATCCCAAAGGAATTATTTGGCCGTCGAGGTGCACGGACAACGGATTTTCCTTAACCACTTTTAGCGGCAACACTTTTTTCAATCGCGCTTTTCTTTCTCGGGCCAGGCGTTGGATGGCGTCGTACGCTTCGCCGTCGGTCGTGGTCAGGCAAATACCGTCTTTCGGGATGATGCCGGCTTTTTCCTGCGCGATTTGCTCAATCGTGTTTCCCAACATGGCGATGTGGTCCAGCGCGACGTGCGTGATGAGCGCGACTTTTGGCACGAGAATGGTCGTGGCGTCTTTTTTTCCGCCGAGGCCTACTTCCACCACGGCCCAATCCACGCGTTGGTCCAAAAAGTGTTTGAACGCCATGAGCGTGTAGGCCTCGAATTGGCTTGCGCCGTGTTTTTCCACTAAGGGCCGGGCCCATGAGGCCAAGCTCGCAAAATCGCTTTTTGAAACCATTTTTCCGTTGACTTGGATTCGCTCGCGCACGTCCAACAAGTGGGGTGAGGTGTAAAGGCCGGTCTTGAGTCCCGCCGCCTGGAGGATAGTATCCAAAAATGCGCACGTCGAGCCTTTGCCGTTGGTGCCGGCGACTTGCACCGCGTTGAGCCGCTTGGCGTCGACCCCGGAATCCGCGGCCAAGGCGCGCATCCGGTCCAACCCCCATGTCGCGGGTTCCGGCAAACGTTCCAGCCACTTCTTCGACTCGGCAAAGTCCATACTATTATTAGTTTTCGCGTTCCCTTATCAAACCGTTCGCCATGCTTTCGGAATTCACTGCCCAAGAACAAGCCATCCTCTCTCCGTATTTCACCAACCTGGATAAGGATGTCTTTGCCTTGCGCAATTTGCCGGAAGTCGTCAAAGGCGCGCTGTTTTCGCGCTACAGCCGGACCAACAAGAGCCTCCGACGCGTGCTGTTGGACGAATTCATCCAAAGCAAAGACATGGCGTTCGACCAAATCGTTTCCGCCCCCAAACAAGACGAAACCGTGGCCATCAAAAAAGCCGAAGAGTTCTATGACCGCGTCTTGGTCGGCTACGGCGACGACTCGGTTGCAGAGCTTGGCGGCGCGCACATCGCGGTCGAAAACGTGTCCAACCTCGTGACTAAAGTGCTTCAGGACAGCCGGCTTGGGATTTCGCCTTTGGAAAAAAGCACGCGGTACGTCTACTTCAACGAAAAACGCGATGGCAAGTACGCGTACTACCGCGAACCGGAACTCATGGCCGCCGACGCAACGGCGTACCAAGGCGCATGTGACCGGTTGTTCGACACGTACACGCGCCTGTTGGAACCTGTGACGTCGTACTTCAAGGAACGTTTTCCCCAGGGGGACGCGTCCGAGCGGGCGTATGCGTCGGCCATCCGCGCCAAGACGTGTGACGCCTTGCGGGGTTTGCTGCCGGCAGGTACTTTGACCAACGTCGGCATGTACGGCAACGGCCGCGCGTTTGAATACCTCCTGCTTAAGATGTACGCCTCTGACTTGGCTGAATCCCGCCAGTGCGCGGCAGCCATGCACGCCGAATTGGAAAAAGTCATTCCTTCATTCGTCAAACGCGCCAACGACAAATACGGCAAAGGCACGCAGGACTTCCAGAAGGCGGCCCGCGAGCAAATCGCGCCGTTTGCCGCTGGATTGCCGGAAAGCCGCCAAAACGTGGAAGTCGCTTTGACCAACTTTGATGCCGATGCCGAGGAAAAAATCATCGCGGCCATTTTGTACGAAGCGGCGCCGTCCCACGTGGATTTGCGGACGCTCAACGCCCATGTCCGGATGATGGGCACAGATGCCAAAACCCAGATTTTGGATGCGTATTGCGGTCACCGAAAGAACCGGCGGCAAAAACCCGGACGCGCATTTGAGAACGCAAGTTTTACGTTCAGCATCCAGGCCAATTACGGCGCGTACCGCGACTTGCAACGCCACCGGATATTGACGCAACAACGCCAACTGCTCTGCACCAAACACGGCTTCGACTTGCCCCCGGAAGTCAAGGACGCGGGTTACCAATCCGATTTCACGGACGCCGTCCAGGCTGCCGCCGAGGCCTTCCAGTCGTTCGAAAAGAACTACCCGTTTGCGGCGCAGTACGTCGTACCCATGGCCTACAAGCTGCAGTGGTACGTGACGTTGAACTTGCGCGAAGCGTTCCACCTGATCGAACTGCGTTCCATGGAGCAGGGCCATCCGGATTACCGCCGGGTTGCGCAGCACATGTTTTACGAGATTAACCGCGTCCAGCCCCGCCTTGCAAGCTACATGAAATTCGTCGACTTCAAGGAATACGGCTTGGAACGGCTCGGTTCCGAGAAAAAGATCGACCAGAAGATGGAACAAGTCAAGGAAAAGTACGGGAACTAAGCCATGGTCGAATACAATGTGTGGCATGCGGGGCAACTTCCCAAAAAACTGCAGAAAGACGCGAATGGACTAATGCATCGCCAAATGCGCTACGCCTATGCGCAAGAGGGAATTGGTACGATCAAGTACAAATTGATCCATGTTCTGGCCGAGTGGAGTGCCCTTGGCCAAGGACAACGGCCGCGAATGGTGTTGACCGAAGGCCGTGGTGAAGAAGAAAAAGTGGTTGCCGTCGTGGACTACAATCCATTGCGGTCAACCGTGAATGAAATCGCAAGCGCCAAAAAATCCGAGAACGAAAAAAAGCACATTGAAGAATCTCTGGGCAAAACCGCTGCAGAGGAGTTACTTTTGCACTTGATTTTCTATTTGAAAAAAATCCATGCTAAAAACTATGCGGACGCCGCGCTTCTAGGCGGGGGACATCACCTGGCAAGTCGACTGGAAAAATCCGGATTCAAAGTCGTGGATCAAGGCAAGGGCGTCCACCGCATTTATTTCCCGGAAAGGCCACCCGAGCGAGTGGCGGACGCCATGTGGAGGGGGAGGTATGACAAAGCCACTTCCCGCCGATAGGCAGTATTATCCTTTTTCTCAGTATTTTGAAAAAAACGGGGCTCTATTGTTCTCCCCTCATTCTCCCGCCCGATGGTCCTATTTTTTGGCTGAACCGGTGGCGGAGTTCAATGCCCGTCAGGGTGAAGTTCAAGTCATTCAAAACGGCAAAGGAAGCTGGAAAAAAAACTCAAAACCGCTTGACGCGCTTGAGTTATTTTTTCAATCTTGCCAAAAAGAGCGCGCTGCTACACTCCGCGACCCCGTAGGTCCACCCTTCCAAGGCGGCGCCGTGGGGTATCTTTCCTACGAGGCCCTGCATTACTTGGAAGACGTGCCTTTGCCGAAAACCGACGACGTGCACGCGCCGTGGCTGGACTTTTTATTTTTTGACGTAGGCCTTGTGTTTGATCACTGGGAGAAAAAGTATCACGCTTTTGGCCCCAGCTCAAAAACCGATTCGTTGCGAGGCCCGTTTAAAGCCATTTTGAAGCAATTGCAAAGCCCTTCGGAGTCAGACGCCGGAAAAACCACTCCAACGGCCTCAGGAAAAACCGGAAAAATCACCTCCAATTTCTCCAAACCCGCTTACGTCGCTGCAGTCAAGAAAATTCAAGGCCACATCGCCGCCGGCGAGACGTTCCAATCAAATTTGTCCCAGCGGTTTGAGGCGCAGACGACGAAAAATCCGTGGGACGTTTTTGTTCGGCTTAATCAAATCAACCCGTCTCCGTATTCAGCTTTTTTCCAATCCGATGACGTGGTCTTGGCGTCCGCATCGCCCGAGTTGTTGTTTTCCATCGAAGGCAACCGCATCGTGACGCGGCCCATTGCCGGCACGCGGCCCCGAGGTAAGACTCCGGAACAAGACGCGCGCCTGGAAGCCGAGTTGAAGAAAAACGCGAAAGAGAACGCCGAGCACGCCATGTTGGTGGATTTGGAACGCAACGACGTGGGCCGCGTCTGCCAAGCCGGTTCGGTCCAAGTGCAGGAAGGCTTCGTGGTGGAAAAGTATTCGCACGTGCAGCACTTGGTCAGCCAAATTGAGGGCCGTCTGCAACCCGGAAAAAGCGCGTTTGACGCGTTGCGAGCGTTGTTTCCGGGCGGTACCATCACGGGCTGCCCCAAAGTGCGTACCATGCAGATTTTGCGGGACGTCGAACCGGTGGCACGCGGGCCGTATTCGGGCTCGTTGGGCTTCATCGGGTGGAACGGCGACGCCGCGTTTAACATTTTGATCCGCACCCTTTACTTCAAGAAGGAAAAGAAAAGCAACGCCAACTTGGAAAAAAAGAAAAAAAATGAAAATGTTTCACCCAATGGTTTGCTTGATTCGGCCGACAACCCGGTATGGCGGGCTTTCTTTCACGCCGGGGGCGGCATCGTGTATGATTCGGTGCCGGAAAAAGAGTTTGAGGAGAGTCTCCAGAAAGCTGAAGCGCTCAGGCTCGCTCTCAAATAGGACTTTGGTAAGAAAAGCAACGAACGGTGATTTTCATGAAGGAACGCATCCAACCCACAACCGGACCGAACGCCGTCGGCCCCTATTCCGCTGGCATCCGCTGCGGCGACTTCGTCTTCGTATCCGGCCAGTTGCCCTTGACTGCCGAGGGCAAACTGTTGGAAGGCTCGATCGAGGAGCAGACGGACCAAGTGATGCGCAACGTTCAATCGGTGCTGGAGGCGGCCGGCTGCGATTTGCAGGACGTGCTCAAGTCCACGATTTACTTGTCCGACATGTCGCTTTTTTCCAAGGTCAATTCCGCTTACGCCAAACATTTTTCCGAGCCGTACCCCGCCCGCGAGACGGTCGGAGTCAAGGAACTCCCCTTGGGGGCGCGCCTGGAAATCAGCGTGATTGCGGTCAAGGCCAAAAAATAGGCCGCGTAAAACCGCTGCGTCCAAACGCACTTTAATTTGGCCGTCTACGATCCTTTCATGCGTTCTTACCTGAACGGCGAAATGGTGGAGGCGCCCCAAATCAGCGCGTTGGATGAAGGCTTGCTGTATGGTTATGGCGTGTACGAGACGCTGCGGGTCTATTCCGGCGTGCCTTTCCGCCAAGGCGAACATGTGCACCGACTGCGGGCGTCGGCTGAAAAAATTGAGATGCGCGTGCCCTCGGAAAAGAAGCTCCACGACGCTATCCTGCAAACCCTTCAGGCCAACGATTTGTCTGATGCCGCTTTGCGCGTGGTGCTCACTGCCGGTTCCGAAAGTGATTGGGGCGACGCGGAGCCTTCGCTTTTGGTGTTGGCCAAAGCCTTGGGTTCTGTCAAAGCGTCGTTCAAGGCCATTACCGTTCCGTTCCACCGCGACGTGGCGCAAGCCAAGACCCTCAACTGCTTGACGGCGGTTCTGGCCCGAAAAAGGGCGGCGCAGGCCGGTTGCGACGAGGCGATTTTCCGCATCGGCCGCTCGGTACTGGAAGGCACGACGTGCAACATCTTTGCGCTTCATGGGGATGTCCTGACCACGCCGAAGGACGGGGTATTGGAAGGCGTCACGCGGAATGTCGTGCTGGAGCTTGCCGCTTCTTTGGGCCTCAAGACCATCCAAGGGGCTTTGACCTACGACCGTCTCTTGCAGGCGGATGACGCCTTTGTTACGGGTACGCTCAAGCAAATCGTCCCTTTAAGCGAGTTGGACGGTAAGCCCTTAACGCAAGGCCCCATGGTTAAAAAAATCCAAACCGCGTTTTCCGAGTTGGTCCGCCGTGAAGTCGGCATAACGTGAAATCCATGAACTTCAAAGCCAAACATAAGACGTTGGATTTATCCAAACCCGTCCTGATGGGCGTTTTAAACGTCACGCCGGACAGCTTCAGCGACGGCGGGAAATTCCTGAACGTCCCGCACGCCGTCAACCACGCCATGCAGATGATTTCAGACGGTGCTTCCATCATTGACGTGGGTGGCGAAAGCACGCGGCCGGGGGCGTTACCAGTTTCATCCGCCGAGGAAAAAAAACGCGTCGTTCCCGTGATTGAGGCGTTGGTCGTTGAATTGGCAAAACAAAGAAAAGGCGCATTGAGCGGCGTTTTGATTTCCATTGACACGTACAAGTCCGATGTGGCGGCGGCAGCCCTGGACGCGGGTGCGCACATCGTGAACGACGTGACGGGTTTTACGGACTCTAAGATGCGTGCGGTCGTGGGTCGTTTTCGTGCCGGGGCCATCGTGATGCACATGCAGGGCACGCCGCAAACCATGCAGGAAAATCCGGTTTATTCCGACGTGGTGGCCGAGGTCAAGGCTTTCTTGGAAAAGCAGGCCGCTTTGATCAAGAAAAGCGGGGCTTCCGACGTCCTGGTCGACCCGGGCATCGGTTTTGGAAAAACGTTGGAGCACAACCTGGCGCTTTTGGGTCGGTTGGACGAATTCGCGGCGTTGGGTTATCCGTTGTGCGTCGGCGTCTCGCGAAAGAGTTTTATTGGCAAACTCACGGATGATGACCGGTTGGCCCCGGACCGTCAAGATCGGCCGTTGGCCGCACAAAACCGGTTGGAAGGGACCTTGGCGGCCGTCGCGGCATGCGTCCTTAACGGTGCCAGCGTGTTGCGGGTGCATGACGTGGCGGAATGCAAAAAAGCGGTAGAGGTGGCATGGGCGATGAAAAATAAAGGAAAGACTTCCGATGAAATCCGGGTGCAAGGCATCGTTGTCAAGGCCAAAGTCGGCATTTTGCCGCAAGAAAAAAAGATGGCGCAGCCACTGATTGTCAACGTGGTGGCGTTTCTGGATTTTGGAGAAGCCGCTGCCAGCCATGACGTCAAGGACACGATTGATTATCGCCGTATCGTGCAATCCGTGGAGAAAACAGTCTCTGGGCGTCACTGGCCCTTGTTGGAAGGTTTGGCCGAACGGTTGGCCCAAGACGTCAAGGCGTTGGGCGCGGAGCGGGTGTCCGTTCAGATCATCAAACCGGAATCATTGCCCAACGGCGTGCCGTCCGTTTCCATTGAGCGTTAAACTTCTGCGGGTTTTTACTGCCATGCCGTATGTTTTCCTTGGTTTGAGTTCGAACGTGGGCGACCGCTTTGCATCGTTGCAGGCGGCCGTGGACGCGCTTTGTGATGCGTTTGCAGTGGTCGCCGTCTCGCCCATCTACGACACCGCGCCCAAGTATGAGGTGGACCAGCCGCGTTTTTTGAACGCGGTGCTCAAGGCGTACACGGAAAAAGGCGTTTTGGAAGTCATCCGGGCGGTGGAGCGAACTGAAGATAAGCTCGGCAAGCACAAGCAAGAATCCAATAAAGGCAAAGGCGCCCGGAACATCGACATCGACGTGCTGTTCATCGGCGGCGACGTTTTTGAACAAGGTGCGTGGCGCGTGCCGCATGCGCAATTGTCGGAGCGGGCCTTTGTGTTGGCTCCCTTGAATGATTTGGCCCCGCAGTTCCGTCATCCCGTCTTGCATCAAAGCGTGGCCGATTTGTGGTCAGCTTTGCCTGAAGAGGAGAAAAAAACCGTGGAAAAGACCGACTTGAAACTCGCTGCCGTCGCATCGTCCGTCGTACCCATCGCTACGGTTGACCAGGCCGAAGAACTGATTCGTTCCGTCGGGATAGATGACGTGTATTCCGTGAAGACTATGGCGCAAAAGACGCTGACAAAAGTAATCCGATTAAAGGGCGTGCGTGCGGCCATGGCCAACATCTTAAAGCAGGAAATGCTTTCTTTGGGCGGCGACGCGGCGGTGCATAAAGACGCCATCTCGTGCAAGGTCGAAAAGACGGACGTATTGCTCATCGGCACGCTCAAGCAGTTGCGCCAACTCGTATCCAAACTCCGGGTGCAAGTGGCGGAAGCCCAAGCCATCGCGTACGCGGTGGATGAGGCGTTGCGCGAGTCTGCATAATACGGTGACTTTGTGCAAGCCGTAATCTTCGACTTTGATGGAGTGATTCTGGACAGTGAGCCGCAGCACCAAGAGTCCTTCCGCCGGCTCTTTGAGCGTCACCGCGTTCCGTTTTTTGAGACGCCGGACGACTTTACCGGCATCGCCGCACGCGACAACATCCGGCGGGTCTATCAAAAAGCAGGATTTGACTTGGACGAAGGAAAAGTCGAAGCGCTCAATCACGAGCGGGATGAACTCTACTCGGTCGTCATGCAGGAAATTGGCTTCCGGACCCTTCCGGGCGCTAAGGAACTGGTTGCAACACTGCGGGCCCAAAAAATTCCCATCGCCTTGGCTTCATCCACCAATTCATCCGTTTTGGAAAAAATATTGCCTCGAATAGGCTTGGAGCGGGCGTTTGACGCCGTTGTGGGCGGTGACCAAGTGGCGCACGGCAAGCCCGCACCGGATATTTTTCTAAAGGCGGCAGAAAAACTCGGTGTGGTGCCAACCGCGTGCGTGGTAATCGAGGATGCCAATGCCGGCGTGCAAGCCGCCAACGCCGCAGGAATGATTGTGCTGATGGTGCGAAACGATCGCATTTTGCAGGAAAAGGAAAAAGCGGACGGATTCGTGGACTCGTTGGTCGGCGTCACTTGGGCGTTCTTGGTTTCCCTCAAAAACTGTCGGCCTTGACGCCTCTTTTTTTACTGCAAGGTTTGCCGCGGCTTTTTTTTTGCGACGAAAAAGGTTTTAAGCGCCGGTTTGTTACCTCTAGCGGGGGGTCGTAGTCGTGTCGTTGTTCAAGTCCATTGGGGAAGCTGTCGAATCCATCCGCGAGCGGTTGGAAGAATGGGATGAACAAATCCAGCAACGGACCGACGGTAAACTCACGTTGGGCCGCCTTGCCGCGGGCCTCGTCATATTGCTGATCCTCCTAATCGCCGTGTTTTTCATTACGCGTTCCGGCGGATTGCGTTTTCAAGTCACTGACGAAAACGGAAATCTTTTGGACGGCGCCATCGTGCGGCTCTACGATGAAAACGGCAACTTGGTCGCTACCGCCCGGTCCGTCAACGGCACGGTGACGTTCGACGACTTGCCCAACAAAAAATACAAATTCACCGTTTCGAAAGATGGGTACGAATTGTTCCAAGGCGAGTATGACCCGAATGACCCGTCTTCCGGAAAAATCCGATTGAAACCAAAATCACCTGGCGGCATTCGTCAAGCACCGCCTCCAATTCTTCCTCCGCTTCCCACCCCGCCCAGCGTCCTTCCCAAACCCAATGTTGAACCCCCAATACCGAATCCAACCTTAGAGCCGCCGCGTTACTTGGCCGATGCGGAGTTGACCATTACGGTCAAGGACAAACAAAACGGCCAAGCGGTGTTCAACGCTATTGTCACGCTCAAAGACGCGTCCACCTACGCGTTCATGGTGCAGGGAGCCACCAACACGCAAGGCCAAGTAAAAGCCGGCGTGCACCAAGGCAGCTCCGTTTTGGTCCAGGCATCGGCTTCCGGTTTTGCGCCGTCTGAACCCAAGACCGTGGCCATCAGCCGCCTTCAGAACCAAGTCGAGTTGCTTTTGTCGAATGAAGCATCTGGAAACGCCCTAACTACGAACGTCTGGGTCATTGATTCGCTGGGAAACTCTTTGCAGGACGCACGCGTCCAGGTTATTTCCCCTGCGCCGATCGTGGATTTGCTCACCCCGGCTTCCGGCGCGTTAAGCTTCCTGCTTGAAAAAGGCGATTACTCTCTGCGCGTCTCCAAAACGGGGTATTCCGACGTTGCCCAACCCATCCAAGCCGGCCAATCCGTACGCATCCAGCTGCCGGTTTCTTCCGGCGCCACCGCAGCCTCGTTGGCCGTGTCCGTTACGGACCAAAACGGCGTTTTTTCGGCCAACGCGTTGGTCGGATTTTTCAAGCAAATCGGCACGGATTTCTTTCCGTTCCTCGCCCGGACGGCCGACTCAAGCGGAGGGATTTTTGTAGCGGGACTTGAAACCGGGTGGACCATGCGCGCCAATGCCACGGCGGCTTCCGGCTCTCCTTCCGCTTCGAATGAGACCACGTTGGTATCGGGAACCAACGTGCTTTCCATCAATTTGGCGTATGATTCCATCCATATCCAAACCACGCCGACGCCTACTCCGACGCCAACGCCGGTCATCATCGGCGGCAAAGTCGCCAACGTTTCCTGCCAATTCAATTCCGGATGTCTCATAATCAATAAGTCGAAGGGATTCGGATGTGGGCTTGGGGTTTCCTGTCTGGGCATCGGCGATACTTCTTCGCCGGATTTCGTGTCCATCAACGCCTCGTGGTTTGTCCAAGAACGGCAGCTGTCCTGTCCGGCCAATGGCGCTATTGCCGAATGTGATGTCGTCGGAACGCCGGCCCACGTAGCGTCTTGCGTCGGCGGTACGTGCCAGAAAATCCAAAAACAAGGCGGAGTGACATGTCCAGACGGTTCGACGTGTCCGACGGGTTCAACCTGTACTAAATTCGGAACCTCCAGCGCCTATTCCTGCCGGCCAACCGCTACGGCAACGCCGACTCCAACTCCCACACCAACGCCGCAGGCGTGCACCCGGTCATCGGATTGTCCCTCCGGTTCCACGTGCTTTTCCGGAACCTGCCAAGCGACGGCCAGCCCGACGCCTCCTCCAACGGATGTAAAGACGCATCGGGTCTGCAAGATCGCATCCAATGGTCCTGCTTCCTTTGACGTCAATGCGCATACCTATCGCCTGCATGACATCAACGGCGTGCAACAAGCCGCGTTCCAAGTCTTGCAAGGCCAAGCCACCGTCTGCACTGCCTTATCGCCGGATTGCATATACTCCTTGGGCGTGGTCAGCGCGGCCAACGACCAACTGGCCAAGCGAACGGGGGTCGACGCCTCCTTGATTTCCATCGACCCCGTTAAGTCCTGCGTCACCATGCGTACGTCCGTCGCATGCTCCGGCGCCAGTTGCAATGTGGGGCGCGTATGTCCCACTGAGTACGAGCCGGTGTGCGGCGGCGACGGTATCACGTATAGCAACAAGTGCGAGGCCGAAAAAGCCGGAGTCAGCCACGCATCCGGAACCTGCCCCCGCGTCTGCACCGACAACTACGACCCGGTGTGCGGCTCCGACAAAAAGACGTATTCCAACTTGTGCAAGGCCCGACTGGCGGAGGCGGTTCCCATCCGTTCCGTGGGCGAATGTCCGCCGCCGCTTCCCACGCGTTCGGTGAGCCTGCCGGCCGGATACAGCACCTTCGGTCCGTTGGGTTCCGGTGAATTGCTGGAAACCACTTGCAAAAACCTAAATGGTGATTATTCCTTCTTCGAATACGCCGCGAATAACGACGGATGGACCCGGCTACGCAATAACCCCCTTCCGAATCTCGATTATCCTCGTGGCTACTTGGCCTATTCCGAACGCGTGTGCACCCTGACTTGGCACGACTTGCCGGCATCGTCCTACGCCCCCCTATTGCGGGAAGGATACAACTTGATTGCCGGTCCTCCGCAAGCCGCCACGTTCGACCAAATCCGCGGCAGCTGTCCGGCCTACGTTGCGGTTAGCCCCACGCCAACGCCTTCCCCAACACCCACTGCGTCTCCAACCCCGACCGCAGCGCCAAGTACGCTTACCACCCTTATTTCAGACACGGCCAACAACCGCGTCATCGAAGTAGATGCCAGAAAAAACATCGTGTGGTTTTACGGCCAAGGGACGCCGGGATCAGCAGCCAACCAATTGGCGTTTCCAGGATACGCGACCCGCCTCTCCAACGGAAACACCCTGGTGGCCGACACGAGCAACAAACGCATCTTAGAATTAACTCCTTCCAAAACAATCGCGTGGCAATACTTGTCTGAAAACCCGATTACGTTTGCTGAACAATCCACGATACCCGACAGATTCATAGTGGTTGAAGACAGCAGCAGACACCGCATCATCGAATTAGAAAAGTCTGGCAAAAACATCGTTTGGCAATACGGGACCGGCACTTCCGGATTCGGCGCAAACCAACTGAGTTTTCCCAATGGCGCGCAGGCGTTGTCCAGCGGAAACTTCCTTATCGCCGATTTAGGCAACCGCCGAGTCATCGAAGTGGATCGCGGCGGCGAAATCAAATGGCAGTACGGCACCACTGGCGTATCCGGCTCGGGACTTAACCAACTCACTTTCCCGCGGTTCGTCAGGAGTCTTTCCAACAAAAATACGTTGATCGTAGACGGGAACCGCGTCATTGAAGTCAACCCCGCCAAAAACATCGTCTGGCAATACGGTTCTGACACGACCGGCTCCGGACCGAATCAATTGGACACGCCCTTTAGTGCCGTCCGACTTTCCAACGGCAATACCTTGATTGCCGACTTCGGCAACCACCGCGTCATCGAAGTCAACCCCGACAAGACCATCGTCTGGCAATACGGCCAAACGTCCGTGGAAGGCGCGGGGCCAAACCAGTTGAATTCGCCCAAGTCCGCCACTCGACCCGCCGGAATGGACACGCCCCAAACGGCTGACGCGTGCACCACGCAAGACGGCGAATGCCGGCTGCAAGGAACGTGCCCCGCAAACTCGCGCGTCGCCGACCCGGACGGAATAGCCAGTTCAGCGTGCAGTTCCGGAAAACTCGAAACATATGAATGCTGCCTCGTGGGCGCGCCTTCCGTTACCCCCAATCCATCGGTCCGCACCGCCCAACCGTCCCATTCCCAAAGCCGGTTGGACTTTGCGGTAACTGCAGCCACTGCGCTTTCAAGCCACGTCACGATTTATCATTCCTGGGGCCAGACGGCCGGGACTACTCCACTGACGCGCGTTTCGCCCGATACCCCTCTGGAAGCGGGTAAAGGCTACTTGGTCTATTATGACGGTTCTGCAGGCGCCACATGCACGATGGGCCGTCTCCCTTCTCCGACACCGACTCCCACACCGACGCCAAGCGCGACTCCCATTCTGATTCCACCTGCTTCCATGGTTGAACAGGCGACGTTGACGTTGGAGTCGCTGGAAACGGCGTCTTCCGGAGGACTCGCGATTGATTCCGACGGCCGCTACCTATTCGTCCCTGCTAGCGGAGACTATGTGGATGGCCATAAATCCAAAGTCGTCAAAGTCGATTTGACAACGTTCACCCGCAGCGGTTCCTTGGTATTTGAAAATGCGTACAATGGCCCCCTCGGTTTTGTGTTGGACTCGGCCAAAAAGCGAGGCTACGCATCCGTTGGCATGTTGTCGCAGCCTAGGATTGTTGAAATCAATACGGACTTGATGAGCCAGACGCAGACGACCGCCTCGTTAAGCACGGCATTCCCGGTGTTTTTCGGATTCCACGCCCTGGATGCATCGAATAATCGGTTGTACGGCCAGCTATCTTCATCTCTTGAGGCCATTCGGATCTTCAACACGGCGGATTTGAGCCAAAGCGGTACGGTGCCGTTGAGCCGGAGTGCGCCTAACGGTAAAAACGAAAACGTGCGCGCGGGATTCGTCAGCGGCAGCTATGTATATTTCTATGGAAACTATTGCGATAGTCGATGCGTCAGTACCTTCGGGGCCTCATTTGCTGTTCTGATACCGGCCGAGATTCATCCTTTGCTGATTGGTGTTAGGCGAAGCGACGGGGTGCGCGCATTCACGCTTTCCGACGCGGCGTCCAATGGCAGCATCGAATCAGCCGTTGCAGATGCCAATGGTGAATATGCGTACGCGGTTACCGCCGGCGAAGTTGTCGGAGGTCAAACCTACCAACTCCAAAAAATCCGCCTGAGCGACGGAACGGTGGTCAAATCGACTCCCCTTCCGACCGTAGGCACCACGTTGCACTTAGACGCACAAGGCCAATACCTGTACTTGTCGTATTCGGGCAGCTTTTTTGACCAAACCCAAAAGCCCAAACTGGTACGCTACAAAACCAGTGATTTGATTAAAGTGGACGAACTGACGTTCAACGTGGACACCGGCACCATCGGTATGCTGAATGGTTTGGCTTTGTCTCCGGATGGCAACACGGCGTATGCCTCATTTGGTTTGGGTATCCGGCCCATCCGCATCATCAAAGTCAAGCTTCGGTAAGCCAACCGCCGAGTCGGCCTTGTCCAAAATCTTTGAAAATGCAGGAAACAACGCTTGCCGGAAACAAAAAAAACGCAATGTGCTATGCAGCGGCAGGGCAAAACGCAGGAAACGGCGGCGGGCAAAACGGTTGAAAAGGTACAGGGGCAAAACGGCTTCGTTTCCTTTTTTTTTATTTACCTTCTTTTTTTGGGTTTTTTTTTCTTCTTTGCCTTCGTTCTGTTTTTTCCACGTGGCTTTTCGACTTTTTCAACACGGCCCCGTGTCCCATACCCATATAATATTTTGTGCCGCAAATAGGCCGTAAGGTCACCTGGGCATCCGCTCACCTCAGGGCCCTTTTCCGTTCGAGGTGGAAATTTTCATGTTGGAACACGTCAGCCAGTCAGACCCGGCCGTTGCCGACATCATCCGCCACGAATTGACGCGCCAAAAGACGGTGTTGGAAATGATTCCCTCCGAGAATATCGTCTCCGTTGCGGTGTTGGAGGCGATGGGCTCTGTCCTGACCAACAAATATTCTGAAGGCTATCCCCACAAGCGATATTACGGCGGCAACGAATACATCGACCAGATGGAAGACTTGGCCATTGCCCGCGCCAAACAACTTTTCGGCGCGGAACACGCCAACGTCCAGCCCAACTCCGGCTCTCCTGCCAACATCGCGGTCTATTTTGCCTTGCTGCAATACGGCGACAAGGTCATGGGCATGAGCCTGCCGGAAGGCGGCCACATCACCCACGGCTTGCCCATCAACTTTTCAGGCCGTTCCTACCACTTCACGCCGTACGGCGTCGACCCCAAGACGGAATTGCTGGATTACGACTTGATTGAAAAGCAGGCATTGGCGGAAAAGCCCAAGATGATCGTGTCCGGAGCCACGGCGTACCCCCGCTCGATTGATTTCAAGCGTTTTGCTGAAATCGCTGAAAAAGTCGGCGCCATTTCCTTTGCCGACATCTCGCACATTGCCGGCCTCATCGTCGGCGGCGTGCACGCATCGCCTTTCCCGTTTACCGACGTGGTCACCACCACCACGCACAAGACGCTGCGCGGGCCCCGTTCGGCCATCATCCTGTGCAAGGAAAAATACGCGAAAGCCATTGACAAAGCCATTTTCCCAGGATTGCAAGGCGGACCGCATGAGCACATCATCGCGGCCAAAGCCGTGGCGTTTGGCGAGGCTTTGAAGCCGGAGTTCAAGACGTATGCCCAACAGATTGTCAAGAACGCCCGCGCGTTGGGTAACCAATTGACCGCGGAAGGACTTCGCCTTGTGACGGGTGGCACCGACAATCACCTACTCTTGGTGGACTTGCGCAACCAGAACATCACCGGGATGCAGGCCGAAACCGCGTTGGACCAGGCCCACATCACCGTCAACAAGAACACTATCCCCTACGATCCGCGAAAGCCGTTCGATCCTTCCGGCATCCGTTTGGGCACGCCCACGCTCACATCCAGGGGCATGAAGGAATCGGAAATGACGCACGTAGGACAACTCATGGCGCGCGCCATCAAGGGTTGGGACAAGCCGACGGAGTTGGCGGCCGTCAAAAGCGGCGTGTTGGACCTCTGTAAGCAATTCCCGATTTACGGGGACCTTTAGTTTTTGAAAAGGAGAGAGAAAACGCAGTGTGGGGAATGTCGTTGGTGTTTCACGGTGCGTGCAATGGTGACTGAAAATTGTTTTTGGCTGGCGTGAGTGGTTTTTCTGTGGAAAGAAACAGGTGTTTGATGATTTACGTTGCAACTTTACCCATCAAATTCGGAAGTACTGCTCAATCACCAAGCTTTAAAATGTGACTGTTCTAGTGCAACTATGGACCCGATTCCTCTAGAACTGCAACGCGCTATCAGCCAACGCAATTGGGCGGTGTTGGTCCGAAAATGTTAGAACAACAAGAGCCTCACGACCGTGGTCATGGTGGTCATCATAATGGAAATTCATCCTAGGCCGGCAGAGCATGAAACGGAGCGGGGAAAAGCCGGTCGTTGGTTCATGGGTTTGATCCTACTTTTTTCATTCATACTTATTGGGTGTACGAGTCCTGGGCAGCCGAACAACGGCAATCAAATTAACGCACCCAATCCTCCTGCAATTCCTCCCGCGAATTCAGATCGAGTCGTACTAACTGGAGCTGATTATGTTGAGGCGGCGGTGATTGATCCAAGAGGCGAACTGGCGTATATTGCTATGCGTTTGAATAAACGAGGAAAATTTGATGCGCCGAATGGCCTTCAGTTCACTACGCTTATACCAACTGATGTAGAAATAATTAAACTGCGTTTACACGATCTAAGCGTTATTGGTAGGTTGAGTGTAGGTCGGGGGGCTATCAAACAAATACTGTTGGATTCCAAGGGAGAGTTTGCGTATCTTTTTTCTGTTCATTGGACTAATCGATACTCGTTAGTGAAGATAAGAACTACGGATCTAGTTGCCGTGTCCAACCTTACGTTTAGCTATGGGGATAATATTTCGCAAGCCCTAATGGACGCCAACAAAAATAATATCTATCTAGTTGGTGAATTTTCTGATGCACATTTGATAGAAGTTCGATTATCGGATTTAACCATTACAAGCAAACAGGAGATATCGGATTTAACCATTACAAGCAAACAGGAGATAAACTGGGAAGACTATGCGTTTGTTTCAAGTTCGTTTGATTCCACCGGCCAATACGCATTATTCGGAACGTATCCCCGACATGTTCGAAATGAAACCAGTGACGAGCTTTTGAAATTGCCAGCACTCGTGATTAACGTCTCTCTCGAAAAAGGACAAATTGAGAATGTGTTGCCCCTCGAACCAGAAAAAGACGAAAATTTTCCAGAAGTACCCAGTTGGGATTTGCCCATACCTGGATCGATTCTGATTTCGCCCTTCGGGGATTACGCATATGTAAGCACCGATCAAAATACGATTATTAAAATTGATTTAAACCAATTCAAACCAGTATCTTTGCTTAAGATAGACTCATCCGCTCAACGTGAATTTTTGGATGGCCCATCGCTGATGGATTCTCAAGGCCGATTCGCCTATTTTGGGACAGATGAAAATGAAGGCCGGATCATTAAAATTCGTTTAAGTGATTTCGTTATCGTTGACTGGATACCGGTTGGTAAATACCTTGACGATTCCGCAATAATCGAGCCAACTGAACAAACCGGTTATTTTTTCGCACGTACAGACAAAAACGTGGAACTTATAAAAGTTCAACTCAACTAGGCTTTGCGTCAAAATGATTTGAGTAGTGGTTTATCCTCAAACCAGGCTTTGGGACGTAATTCATTTTGCGTGGTTTGAGAAGGTCACGTTTACTTCTTCGCACAAAAACTTGATGTAACCCAATTGCCGCACATTGTGACACAAATACCGCAAACCCGTTGCCGTTTCTTTCCGAACCGCCAAACGTTTGCTTATCGGTTTCGGAAAAGCCCGCTTATCCATCGAAAAACCCGTTTCCGAAATCGAACGCCCATGATAAACCCGCAAAAACTCTTGCGGAGAATCATGAATCCACGACAACATCGAAACCCAATACTTCACACCCTTTTTTTGAAAGGTGACGTTACGCGCCGGCAAAAAAACCGGCGTAACGCCGGCACTACCCACCGTCTTGCAGGTCGGACGATTTGCGTACAACCCATCTCCCAACAAATACGCCATTCCAGGATGCAAATCCACCGCATCCTCGAACACGTCGTCGAACATCGAGCGTTCTCCCACGTCTTTCCTCGTGGTGCTCGACCACGAGGCGTATAACTTGTACTTGACGCCGATGACGCCTACGCTTGAAATATAAGGCTTTTCCGAGGCAGGAAACGCATCCGTTTGAGCCTGTAACCCACGGGTTTTGTTTTGTTTGTTTCGGTCCGACGCGTAATTTTGCTTGCTTGAAACCGGATGGCCGGTGCCATCCACTGAAAAAACTTTTTCCAAATTCTTCACCGGCTCGTTCGTCAAGACGCGCGCTTCATCCATCAACTCATTTACGTCCGGGTCATCGAAACCTCGCTCGATGGTTTTGTAACTGAATTGCGTACGCAAGCCCAACCGGTCGGAAAAAAGAATTTGCGTAAGGGTTTAGTTTTGGAGCTTGACCGAAAGGCGTAAGTTCTACTATTTCGTACTCTTTTTGCAAAGGCGTCCCGACCAGGACGCCCACTCGCAAAAAGGCCCACCCGCCATGACAGACG
>Ga0082335_1000862_pt1 | contig 70853 bp, 74 predicted proteins | sample Subgrocontami58m_FD_72375 | JGI IMG/M metagenome (GOLD analysis project Ga0082335, IMG submission 72375) | Subsurface groundwater microbial communities from S. Glens Falls, New York, USA - GMW37 contaminated, 5.8 m (SPADES assembly) (version 2) ... | reverse complement strand
GGCATGCTGGATGCCCTGTCGCAGCCTGCGAAGAGCTACGTGCTCGACGGGAACTCGGGCGCGGCGCCGCTCTGCGCGTTCCACACGGTGAGTACGTCCACATCGCCGGCCGAGGTGATGCGGTAGTAAGCGTGGTGGCGAGTCTTCGGCATCAAGATGCGCCAAATGACTCGCCCGGCTTCGACCGTGTACTTCTGGCCCTCGGTGGGCGCGGTGCGCAGCTTCGCCACCACATCGCGCAGCTCATCTCGAAAGAGCTCCGGCGCCTTGTCTCGATGACGCTCCCACCACGCGCGCTTCTCGCGGACGGCATCGCGCGCCTCGGGAGAAAAACGGACGGCCACGGATCAGCGCTCGAGCTCGGCCAAGACCTCGTCGGAGCCAATGAGCTCGCCCGCATCGGCCTCCGCGAGCCCACGCCGCAGTGACCGGTGCAGCGCCGCCCGTTCCTCGTCGTTCAGCGTGTCGCCGCTCGAGTCACAGAGGTACACGCTCACCGGCGTGCCGTCGGCGAGCTCGGCTGGCTCGTCGAGCACGATCTGGCCGTTTTTCACATGCGCCTTGAGCGCGCTCATGGGCCAAGGATAGCACGCGCCCGATCGGCGGCGCCGCCCACCACGCGAGCGAGCCTATCAGCCGGCGGGCTTTGCGGGGCTGCGGCGGATGCGGCGCCAGGCGAGGGCGACGACGAGGTAGCCGGCGAGCGCCGCGAGGAGCCCGCGCAGGTAGGAGCGCGCGGGAATGGGCGCCTCCAGATAGATGTGGCGCCAGGTGCTCATGGCGGACTGCAGGCCTTCTTCGCCGGCGCTTCCGTCCCAGACGCGCACGTCGAACGGCACGAGGTCGCCCGGACCGAGCTGCACCTGGTGGCGCGCGTCCCCGGTCGTCAGCGAGCGCTTCATCACCACGCGCCACCGGCCCGCGCTCCAGCGGCTCTTGCCGCGCGGGCGCCCCGCGCTCGACGATGAACCCCGCCGGCGTCCCTATCACGTCAAAATCCAACGGCGAGCCGTTGATATAGTTGAATGTCGCGCTAAAACCGGCAGCCGGCAGCGTCACTCCGCCGTTAGTCAGCGTCCAGTAGCGATTCACGCTCTTGGTGGAGTCGATCCCGGAGGCGCCTAGCGATGCGTGCTCCGTGCCCGTGGTGCTCGCGGTGATATTGCCCGCCCCGGTTCCCGCGACAAACACGGCCACTACCGGCGTGTAATTGGCGCCGCTGCCGATCTCGAAAGTGCAGGTGGACGCATTGGCGGGAATGGCTTTACGCAGATTCCCCACCACGTAACCGCTGGTGCGCGCAACGCTGGGCGCATTGCATCTCCGGGCGGTGATCAGGGTATTGGCGCCGGTCGAGACCGCCCCGCTGGTCAGCGTCAGAGTGCCGGCGGCGGCGGTCGTCACCGTGACGTTATTCGCGAGGTTCAGGCCGGCGCTGTTGTTGACCGTCATGCTGGTGAAGGTGGTGACGCCGGTAATAGTTTGCGCCGTGCCCGCCGCGCCGTTGAAGGTGAAAACGCCGGTGCCGGAGGTAAACGTCCCGCTGTTGGAGAAATCCCCCGCCAGATTGACTGCCGGGTTATTGGTATTGCCGGCGTAGGTCGTCCCGCCCCCGACAGTGAAGTCACCAGCGACGGTGATCGTCCCGGCCGCCGGCGTCTTGTTGCTCCCTCCGCTCAGGATCAGGTTGCCGTAGCTCAACCCCGAGGCGACGGCCTGGTTTCCCCCCTGATAACTGACGGTGCTGGTGGCAGCGAAAGTGCGCGTGCCGAAGGTGGTCGCCATCGTGCTGGTACCGGTGAGATTGAAGCGCGCGCCGGCCGCGACTTCGAAGGTGTCCGCGGCCCCGCCGACGATCGCAAAGCCGCCGTTGTTGAGAATGCCGCTTTGCACCCGCACATTACCGGTGACGTTGGCGGCCGAAATGGCGGCGCTCAGGGTGGCGCCGGTGGCGTTGGTATTGTTGAGGTGCAGGTTGGGATAGACGATGCTGCTCACGATGCGCACCGTCTGCGCATTCGCGCCGTTGTAATTGAAGATGCCGGTGCCGGGGTTCGAGATCGTGCCGACCGTGGCCGTAAACGCGCCCGCGAGGTTGATGGTTCCGGTACTGCTGCTCAGGTTGATGACGTTGCTGGCCGCGTTCCCGGTAACAAATACCAGATCCGTGCCGATGGTCAACGTTCCCGTCGTGATGACGATGGCCGCGATCCGTACCGCGGCATTGGTAGTGCCCCCAAGTGTCAAGGTACCGTTGACCGTGACGGTGCCGGCATTCACATTGAGTGCATTGGTATTGTTGTTGCCAGGCTTGTTGACGGTCAGATTCCCCGACACCGTCAGCGACGACGTGTTCGCTGCCAGGGTGAGCGCCTTCGCGCCGTTAACTCCGGCTGCCGTTGCCAATACGACGCTGCTTGCCGCGGCGGCGTAGCCGGCGGGTATCGTGACTGTGCGCGCGGTTGCGGTTTCGCCGATGGTCACGTCGTCGCCCGCGACCGGCACCGATGCGCCCGCGGCGCCGCCCGAGGTCGCGGACCAGGTCGAGCTCACATTCCAGTTGCCGGTTGCGACCGCAAAGCGCGCCGCCGACCAGACCTCCCCGCTCCAGGCAAGCAATAGCGCCCACATGAAAAACCCGCAGCGCGCGGTCAGATTACGCACGCTCACTGGCCCACCGTGACGGTAACCTGGCGCTCGACGTAATTCGCGCCGGGGCTCGCCGGCGGACACACCGCGTTGTTGCACGCGAGGGTGACGATGGTGTCGATGTTGACCGTCGTGCCGGCTTCGTTGTAGGGGTTGCGCGCGCAGGTGACGGTCACGGTAAAACCGCTCAATGAGCCGCCCAATGCGAGCGCCGTCGATGCGGCACAGGTGTTGTTGCGCAATGAATTGTAGATGCCCCACTCAGCCCCGGAACGTGCCGCGGCGTAGGCGCGCGTGCCGAGCATGTCGAGTGTAACGCCAGCCTCCTGCTGGACGCGAACGTTGATCAAATAGGCGCTCAGCAAAAACAATATCGTGATCAGAAAAACCGCCGCGACCAGCGTAAAGCCGCGCTGCGATGATGCCCGGTTGCGAATTCCCGCCCGCATTCGATTTCTCATGGCGCGTTGCCGATCTGAACCTGCTGGAACAAATTGACGGCGGTCGCGTTGGGATCGGAAAAACTCAGCCAGATCGACACTACGCCGGTGCGCTGGTTGACGACGTTTTGATCATAAATAATCGTGCACGCCGTGATACTTTTCGCGAGCAACGCTGACGTGCCTGCCGGAGGAGTCGGCTGCGCCGCTGCAATCGCGTAGGCAGAAATGCGTTGCAACGTTCCGGCGGCGGGATTGCAAACATACGAAACCGGCCCGCTGATGACGTGAAAGCGGCGCCCCGGCGATTCGAGATTGAAGGTGTTCGACTGGAACACGATCACGTTTTCGCCGCCGCTGCCCGCGGCGATCGAGGTAATCAGGCTTTTGTTGCCGCCGCTGACGCCGCCGCTCGCATAGGCGTCGGCATTCGCATACCCGGGGCCGAGGTTGTAGACCACGATGAAATCGCTGCCCGCCACCACCGTCGCGAAATCGGGCAGCGTGCCCAGCGTGGTAAAGCAGGTATCGGCGACCCCGAACAGCAGCACGTTTTCGTCCGCAAAGGTGTCGCCGTTGGTGTCCGCGCACGTGTTGGCGCCCGTCGCAACCGCCGGCAGCGGCGCGAGCGAGCGATAGCGTCCGCCGCTACGCGTTTGCAGGAATTCGAGATAGAACACCGCGCCCACGCTGGTCACGCGCACGCTGTTGGGAAGCGCGGTCTGCAGGTCACGTTTGAGGCGGGTGTATGCGGTGTCGGCGGCATCGGTAATCGAGGCGCGCCGCTGTGCGTCCTGATAGGCTTGCAGCGGCAGCCGCAGGAACACCGCGACCGCCGCCGCGATGATCCCGAGGATCGCGATCACCGTGACCAATTCGACCAGCGTAAAGCCGCGACCGCGGTCACGACCGGCAGCCGGTTTTTTTGGCGGCGGATTAATCACAGGCGCGGCGCAAACTGGGTGCGATAGCCATCGATCGTGACTACGACGTTGACGGGACCGGTGACGGTTACGGTGATCAACAGCGCGCCGCCGGCGGCGACTCCCGGCAGCACTGCGGCCGCCACCGTGACCGCGGCGTCGTAACTGCCCAGCCCCGTGATCGGCGTTCCCGTAATATCCTTGATCCCGGGTGGAATTTCGGCCGCCGTCTGGTAGCCGTGATAGTCGTTGACGTTGTCGAACGGCGTGCCCGCACTGTAGCGCGTCTCGCCCGCCTCGGGCCCGATCGCCTCCACCGTGGCGCAGTCCGCGGCGCTGGCCGCGGTCGACACGGCAGGATCGTCAGGATCGCAAAACGTAAACGGCATTTGCTGGATTTCCTCGAGCAGCGACTCGGCGATCGCGAGCGCCTGCTTCTTCACCACCGGATCGGCGCTGTCGCGCGCGGCGTAATCGTACGCGATCAGCACCCCGCCGACGGCGATGCCGATGATCGCGATGAACAGCACCAGTTCGACCAGCGTGAAGCCGTTCTTAGTCGTGCACATAACCGGTCACTGCCTCGACGTAGAAAGTGCGGTTGGCGTCGCCCACGCCGGTGCTGTTCACGTTGATCGCAAGTTGCGCGCCGACACTCGGGGCGCCCGCACCACTGAAGCTGAACGTCGTCACGGGCGCAAGGGTAACCGCGCCATCGGCAGGCGCGTTGAGAACGAGTGGAGCGCCGCTGATCGGATCAGTCACCGCGGACGCGCACCCCACATCGTAACAAACGCGAATCTGACTGACGGTGATCACGACGTAGATCGGGCCCTTGGGCGCCGATTGACGCTGCGCAATCGCGATCTTCTGCGCGTAGCGCACGAGGCCCTGCGCCTGGTCGAAAAAGCCGCGCGATTCGAACCCGGTGCGATCGACCCAGCGCGGGATTGCATACGCGGCGAGAATGCCGACCACGATCAGGGTCGCGACCAGTTCGACCAGTGAAAACCCGGCACCGGATGCGGCCCGCAGTTTCATGCTGAACCCGTACCATTGTCCACATAAAGCACGGGGTGAATGCGACCCCGCATCCACCCCGGTTCCATCGGATTTGCCGCCCGGATCGTGCGGCTGGCCTTGACTGCTAGCCGGCTAACATCCCGTGGTGGTCACGGTCACCACGCCCGCGGAAGTGTAAGTCACGTTACAGCTGCCGACCGCCGTCGGGGAGAAGTTAAAGGTCCCGGTCGCGCCCGGCGTATAGGCAAACGAACTGCCGATATTCATCGCATTGCCTATGCCGCCCGCGGTTGACACCGGAATGCCGCCGCCCGCGCCGGTGCTGACCGACACCGTGGTGGTTCCGTCCGCGAGCGTCACCGTGGGCGCGGTAGCGGAAGCTGACGCAACCCAACGTGATTGCACCAACGCCATTGACGATTGGATCGCGCCCGCAAGCCCGTTCAGCGCGGCCACGCGCGCGTCCGTGGTGTAGCTGGTAAAACGCGGAATTGCCACCGCCGCCAGGATGCCGAGTATCACGAGCACCACCACCAGTTCTATCAAGGTGAAACCTTGTTGCCTGCTTTTCATGTCCGACTCCTCACAAAATTGAGAAATGTCTGCTGCCGGCCACCGGAGCTGTTCTCGTGACCGACACGTAAGAAAATTTGTCCACGTGGGTCCCGCATAAAGCCACGGCCGGAGATTGCTGGAGATGATACTACTGCAATTCTGCGCTTTGCATAGAATTCACTCAAGAAATCCATTTTAAGCGCCGAAATTTCAAGGGATTTGTTGTAAGAATACCACACAGGAAGCCACCCTGCGCCAGCTGATCCATGCCTGCCCGCGATGCCGGGCCGTCTCATGGTTACCGGGCCACGCGCTGATTTTCCCGACACCGGGTCATTTCATCGTCTTGCCGAGGTCCCAGATCGGCAGAAACACGCCGAGCGCAAGGACCAATACCAGCGCCCCCAGGCAAACGATAAGGATCGGCTCGATCTGCGAAGACAGCGTCTTGAGTTCGTATTCGACCTCGCGCTGATACATATCGCCAACCTCCTGCAACAGGCTGTCCAGCGATCCCGCCTCCTCGCCAACCGCGATCATCTGCAGCACCACCGGCGTAAAGATGCCGGAAGCGGTCGCCGTGTGCAGTATCGATTCGCCGCGCTCGACGCCCTCGCGGATCCTTTCGATTTTGGCGGCCATGAAATCATTCTCGAGGGTCTGCGCCACCGCGCTCAATGCCTGCACGATCGGCAGGCCGCTGCGGCTCGCGAGCGCAAAACCGCGCGCAAAGCGCGCCAGCGTCGCCTTGAGTATGATCTTGCCTGCGATGGGGATATTGAGCTTGATTTCGTCCCACTGGAGGCGGCCCGAGCGCGAGCGGCTCCATGCCCGGAAGCCGAAAAATGCGGCGACCGCGCCGGCGAGCAGCAGCGGCCACGCCGCCACCGTGAACTTCGAGAAATCGATCAGCAACTGCGTCATCCACGGCAGCTTGGCGTGAAAGCTGTCGTAAACCTTGGCAAACGCGGGGATTACGAACAGGTTGATGATGATGACCGCAACCGCCATCGTGGTAATCACGAAAGCCGGATAGCGGATCGCGGAGCTGACCTGCTCGCGCATGAATTTCTCGAATTCGAGATGACTGAACATGCTCAGAAAGATTTCCTCGAGCCGTCCCGTCATCTCGCCGATGCGCACCATGTGCACGTAAAACGGCGGGAAAACTTCGGGCTGCTGGGCAAGCGCCGCCGACAACTCGCGTCCGGCATCGAGGCTCGCGCGGATGCCCCCGACCACCGCGGCGAAGGCCTTGTTGGTGCTCGATTCCTGCAGGCCAGTCAGCGCGCGCAGGATCGGCACGCCGGCCTTGAGCAGCGTATACATCTGGCGGCTGAACAGCATCAGCTCGAAAGACGTTATTTTTTCCTGCAGCAGCCCCGCGAACGCGGCTTTCCCGGAGACTGCCGCGCTCGCCGGCCCGATCTCGATGGGCGTCACACCCAGATTGAAAAGTTGCGCCGCAGCGCCGTCGCTGTCAGCGCTTTCGAGCACGCCCGCTACGAGTTCGCCGCCGGAGTTGCGGGCCTTGTATGAGAAATACGCCATCGTCAGTGGCTAGCATAGCATTGAAACTAGCGGCCCGGCGCTGCCCCGGCGTGGCCTTGTAGTCGCCCCGCCGCGAATTCACGCAGCGGCGCGGAAACTTCGCGTGACGCCGCGTCGAGTGCCGCGAGGCCCCGCGCGAATTCCTCCAGTTCGGCCGGATAGGCGCTCGCGGCGTCGCGCATTTGAGCGAGCGCCGCCGTGCGCTCACCGTTCAGCAGCAGCAGCATTGCCTGCTGATACGCCACGCGGGCGGCAGGCCAAAAACGCATAATCCGGGTGTTAAGCTCGAGCTTTTCGCGCAGGCTGGCGGCGTCCGGTGTAATTGCAATCGCAATTGCCAGTTCCACCTGCGGGGTGAGCAGGGACTCGCTGCGAATCTTCAACAATTCGGCGGCGAAGTCGCGCTTGGCCGGCGCGGTGGCGGCCGCCGCGTCGGCTGCATTCAGCAGGAGGTCGAAATCGCGATAACTGGCGAGCGTGGTCAGCGCCACAAACCAGCCCGTTGCGAGCGCCAGCGCGATGCTGCTCGGCCTGAGCGCCCGCGCGCCAGACTCGACAAATTGTCCCGCTCCCACCCCCAGCAACAATGCCGCGACGCCGAGGAAATTCGCATACCAGAGCGGGTATTCGAACTGGCTGTGGATGGCAATTACGGCGAGCACGGCGAACAACCACCATGAATGCAGATCGGGCGCGAGCCGTTTCAATCCGGCGATCCAGACCACCGCGCCTGCCGCCACGATCAGCGCGCCGCTGATACCGGTTTCCGCGAGCAACTGCATCACGAAGTTGTGCGCCTGATGGCACAAACCAATGCCGTTGGGCCCGGCCTGTGCCGCCGACTGAAAGTGGATCCACCCGAACTGTCCCAAGCCGGCACCCAGCAGCGGGGCCGCGAGAAAAGCCGACCACGCTTCGCGCCAGAGCTGCAGGCGCCAGCTCGGACCTTGTACCAGGTCAAACAGGCGGTCGACCGCAACGACGGCGCGCTCGGGACGCATGAACGGCAACGACGCGACCCAGTGCATCACCGCGAATCCCGCGAAAATCAGCACGCTACACACCAACAAACGTGACGCCGGTGCGCCCGGCCGGCGCCAGCGCAGCCACAGCGACAGCAGCGGCAACGCAGCGCAATAAAGCCACGTCGAGCGCGAACCGGTCAATGCCATCGCCAGCAGCACCATGCTTGCCGCAATGATGGCGGCCACGGCTCCCAGCCTGCGGTTTGCGACCAGGTAGGCGAGCGAAGCGAGCGCGAGCGCGAGGTAATCGGCAAAATGATTGGGTTGACCGATGGTGCCCCTAACGGTCAAATCCCGCGTCTGGAAATTAATCGTGTAGGGGCCGAGCGGAATCGCAACTTCGTAGTGCGTCAGTAATGCCCATAACGCAGCCGCAACACCCCCGCAGAGCAGCCACCACGCGAGGGTTCTGGCGATCACTTCCGCACCGAGCACGCCCCGCAAAGCACTGCCGAGCAAAATCAGCGCGCAGGCCCAGAGCAGATAGAGCATTGCGAGCAACCCCTGTTCCGCGTATACGATGCGTCCCAGCAGCAACTGCAACAGGATCACGGCCATCAAACCGAGGGGCACCAGGGCGAAGCGGGGTATCTGCAGGCGCTGCCTGACACCGGCATGCAGCAACAGGGTGCAGGCGGCAAGGCCGAATGCGAATGCCAGCCATTCGTTGTAGAACCCCGGCAGCACGAACGAATGAAAGGGCGCCAAAAACGGCAACGTCCACGCCAAACCAACCGCCGTCAGACTGGCAAGCGCCGCGCGCGCCGGTGTCACGCTCTCCCGCATCCGGTCAGCGATTCAGAGCAATCAATCTGCAATCAGGTTGCTCACGCGCATCGCCTCCTCGACGGTGGTCCTGCCCGCCACCACCAACGCCGCCGCATGGGCGTGCAGCGTATTGCCGGCTATTTCGCGCGTTGCGACTGCGACGAAACGCGCGGGATCTTCCTGATTGGCGGCCTCCACGACGGGCTGCGTCATTTCGAGCATCTCGTAGACGCCGGAGCGGCCGAAGTAGCCGCTGCCGTTGCAGTGCGGGCAGCCCTTGCCTTTGGCGTAACGCTGGCCGTCGGCCGCCGCGCCGTGTGCCTGTCTCAGCCACTCGTGCTCGGCCGGCAGCAACTGATAGAGGTCGGCGCAATTCTCGCAAATCAGCCGCACCAGCCGCTGCGCGAGCACGAGTTGCAGCGACAACGCCACCATGTAGCGCGGCGCGCCCATGTCGAGCAGCCGCATCGGCGTCGAGACCGCGTCGTTGGTATGCAGCGTGGAAAACACCAGGTGGCCGGTCAGCGCGGCGCGCAGCCCGGTTTCGACGGTTTCCTGGTCGCGCATCTCACCGACCAGGATCACATCCGGGTCCTGGCGCAACACCGAGCGCAACACGCGCGCGAAGCTGAGCTCGATTTTTTCGTGCACCTGCACTTGATTGATGCCGGGCAAGCGGTACTCGACCGGGTCCTCGACGGTGATGATTTTGCGCTCCGGCGTGTTGAGTCTCGAGAGTGCGGCATACAGGGTGCTGGTCTTGCCGCTGCCGGTGGGGCCGGTCACCAGGACCATGCCGCTGGGCCGGCGCAATACCGCTTCCACGCGCGTCAGGATGTGAGGCGGCATACCGAGCTTTTCGAGCGAGAGTATGCCGCGGCCCTGACTCAACAGTCGCATCACCACCGATTCGCCGTACTGTGTGGGCATGGTCGAGATCCGCACGTCGACCATATCGGCCCGGATCTTCACGTTGCAGCGGCCGTCCTGCGGCAGGCGCTTCTCCGATATGTCGAGCCCCGCCATCAGCTTGATCCGCACCACCAGTGCGGAAGCGATGCGGGAGTCCGCTTCGGTCTGCAGATGCAGCACGCCGTCGATGCGGAAGCGGATCAGCAGCTTTTTTTCCTGCGGCTCGATGTGGATATCCGAGGCGCGCACCTGGGTCGCATCTTCGAACACCGACTGCAGCAGCCTCGCCACCGGCGCATCCTCGACCCCCGGCCCTGCCGCCGGGGTCTCGAACGCCGCCGTGGTATGTCCAAGCTCGGCGCCGAGTTCGCGGGCGAGGCCCGTAATCTCGCCAGTGCGGCGGTAAACCCGATCGAGCGTGGGAAGCAACTGCGATTCGGCGACCACCACGATCTGGAATTCGCGCCGCAACGCGCGCGCGACTTCGTCATACCCATTGAGATCGGTCGGATCCGCCATCCCGACCTTGAGCGTCTTGCCGTCGTCCTCGAGCAGCACCACGCGGTAACGGCGCGCCACGATCTCGGGCAGTTTCGCCGCGATTTCGGGCGCGATGTCGTATTGTCTGAGGTTGGTGTAGGGAAGCTCCAGCTGCTTCGCCAGCATTTTGGCGACATCCTCCTCCTGCAGCGCGCCCTGCGCGGTCAGCACCCGCCCCAGCCGCCGCACCCGCCCCACCTTGCGTCCGCTGTTCTGTTGCTCCTCGAGCGCCTTCTTGAGTTGCTCGGGAGTCACCAGCCCGTACTGCAAGCACAGATCGCCGAGACGGAGTTTTTCCGCTTTAGCCATATCAGTCCCCTCCGCTATCGCTGCCCGTTAATCGTCGCCGCATTACACCCATCGGTTGCGCGCCGCAGTGCCGGCAGGTAGGCTGCAGCGCATAGTGTGACATGATTGGGTCAATCGCCAAAATGTTTGAGGTCGTGCTGTTTGAACCCGAAATCCCGCCGAACACCGGTAACATCATGCGCCTGTGCGTGAATTCAGGGTGCCGCCTGCATCTGGTGCGGCCGCTCGGATTTTCGCTGGCGGACAAACAGCTCGAGCGCGCCGGCATGGATTACCGCAACGGGATCGATTACACCTTGCACGATGACTGGGAGCGCTGCCGGGAAACTCTCGCCGCGCGCCGCATCTACACCGTCACCACCAAGGGCTCGCAGCGCCACGATCAGGTCCGTTATCAGGCAGGTGACGTCTTCGTGTTCGGCCCCGAGACCCGCGGACTGCCGCCGCAGATCCGCTCGCAATCGGCGGCACAGCTCAGGCTGCCGATGCTGCCCGGCAGCCGCAGCCTCAACCTCGCGAACGCAGTCGCTATCGTGATCTACGAGGCGTGGCGGCAGCTCGATTTCGCCGGCGCGGCTGCGCGTTAGCGGTGCTCGGCCTTCGGATCGCGCTGCAGCAGTTCCTGCGCCGCCTCGAGCGCGGACACGTTGCCGTCCAGGACGCGACACACCGCGCGCGTGATCGGCATGTCGACGTCGAGTTCGCGCGCGAGGCGGTCGGCCGCGCGCGCGGTGGGAACGCCCTCCGCCACGTGCCCGAGCGAGCGCAGCACTTCGGGCAGCGCGATATTGCGGGCAAGTTGCAGCCCGACGTTGCGATTGCGCGACAGGTCGCCGGTACAGGTCAGGATCAGGTCGCCGGCGCCGGCCAGCCCCATGAACGTGGCGGGACGTCCGCCGAGTTTGAGTCCGAGCCGCGTGATTTCCGCCAGCCCGCGCGTGATCAGCGCGGCGCGCGCGTTGCAGCCGAGGCCGAGACCGTCGCTGATACCGGCCGCAATCGCCATCACGTTTTTCAGCGCGCCCGCGACTTCGACACCGATCACGTCGTCGCTCGAATAAATGCGCAGCGCATCGCCGTGCAGCTCGCGCGCCACGCGCGCCGCGAACGCCGAGTCAGCGCTCGCGAGCGTCAGCGCGGCCGGCAGGCCGCGCGCGATCTCGGCGGCGAAGCTCGGCCCCGACAGCGCCGCACGCGGCAGCGCCGGCGGCAGCTCGGCTGCGGCGATCTGATGCGGCAATTGCGCCGTCTCGGCTTCAAAGCCTTTGCACAGCCACACCAGCGGCGCCGTATTGCCCGCGGCGGCAAGACAGCGCAATGTCGGGCGCAACCCGGCGGTGGTGGTTGCCGCCAATATCAGGTCACAGGCTGCGAGCGCAGTCGCGAGTTCCGCCGTGACAGCAATCGCCTCCGGCAGGGTGAACCCGGGAAGATAGCGCTGGTTGGCGCGCGTCGCGGCGATTTCGCCCGCATGCTGCGCATCGCGCGCCCACAGCACGAGGCGATGGCGCTGGGCGAGGCTGATGCCAATCGCCGTGCCCCAAGCACCGGCGCCGAGCACGGCAAGCTTCATACGCCCCAGACCTGGCTTAGTTTGACGTAGCCGCTCTGCCCGTCACGATGCGTCACGCGCGCCCAGCCGTTACCGGTCAGCTCGACCAGCTCGAGCAGCACGCTGTGTTCGGCCTGGAAGACGAGTGGTGCCGCGTCGTCGGCCGCCTGGCGAATGTCAGCCAAGGGCGTTTTCACCATCAGCGTGCGGCGCCCGCTCAAAGCTTTCGATTCGATCCACGCCAGCGCCCCGCCCGCGTCGCGGATCTTGATCCAGCCCTCGACGACAACGATCACTTCGACCGGATAATTGCGTCCGATGACAAACAGTTTTTTCGCCTTGAGCGACGGCGCATCGTAGAGCACCGCGGCATTCTCGGCGATCGAGCGGAAATCGGCAGCGCGCGCTGCGGCCGGCGCAAATACGAGCAGCAGCGCGGCAGCGCACGCCAGAAACCGGGCCATGGCGGGTCAGTTCGGCTTGGCGCCCGGTTGCGGTTGCATCTGCTGCAGCTGTTGCTGCTGCTGCTGGTAGATACTCTCGAACGACATCGGCGCCAGCACCACCGGCGTGAAGCCGGCGCGCGAGGTCACCGCGGAAATCGTCTCGCGCACGTACGGGAACAGCGTGTTCGGGCACGCAATGCCGAGCAGCGGGCCCATATCCTGCTGCGGTACGTTGCGAATCTGGAACACGCCGGCCTGCGCCGCCTCCGCCAGAAACAGCGTCTTGTCCTTGATTTTGGCGGTGATGGTCACGGTCAGCACCACCTCGTACAACCCGTCCTGCACGGCCCGCGCATTGCTGCCGATGTTGACATCGACCGTGGGCGCTTCACGCTCGAGAAAAACTTCCGGCGCATTCGGCACTTCGACGGACAGATCCTTGAGGTAGATTTTCTCGATGGCAAACGTCGGTTGCGGTGATACGCTCATGGCAATTCCTGGGAAGATTGATGGGAAGATCAGGCGTGCAACAGGGCATCGAGTCCGCCGGCCTGATCGAGGGCGGCAAGCTCGTCGTAACCACCGACATGAGTGTCACCGATGTAGATCTGCGGCACGGTGCGGCACCCGGTGCGCGCCATCATTTCGGCGCGTTTCCCGGGCTCGAGATCGACCCGGATCCTGGTGATTGCGGTGACGCCCTTCAAGTTCAGCAGGCGTTCCGCCCGCGCGCAGTAAGGGCACACGCTGCTCGTGTACATCAGCACCGCGGCCATTTATTTTTCCACCGGCAGGCTCGCCTCCACCCAGCCGCCGATGCCGCCGCGCAGCGAGAAGACTTCGCCGAAGCCGTTTTTCTTGAGCAGGCCGCAAACGCCCGCCGAACGCGCGCCCGACTGGCAGTTGATCACGACCGGGCGCGCCTTGAATTTCTCGATTTCACGCAGGCGCCCATCCAGTTCCGGCAGCGGGATATTGCGCGCGTTCGGGATATGGCCGGCGGCGAACTCTGCCTTGTCGCGCACATCGAGCACCAGCGCGTCGCGGCGGTTGATCAACTGCACCGCCTCGGTCGGGCCGACCTGCGGCACGCTCGCGCCGAGCAGGCGGCTCGCGAGCGGCCACATCAGCATGCCGCCGGTCACGACGGCGGTGCCGAACAGCATCATGTGCCACGGGTTCTTCTGCAAAAATACCAGCAACAACGAAACGTCCAAGGCTGATTCCTGTAACAGTCAATTCAAGGTTAAGCCGCGGCTATCCCACTGCGACCCGGGCAACGGCGGCCGGCGGGCGTGATGATAACCCACTCTTCAGTCGGTGATGCCGCAAAATACCTCGCGCATCATCCCCAACAACACCAGCGTGCGCGAGTCGCCAACTCGGTAATAGACGCGGTTGGCGTCCTTGCGGGTGCGCAGCACGCCCTTGTCGCGCAATATCGCGAGGTGTTGCGAAATGTTGCTTTGCGAAGTGCCCACGCTCTCGACGATGTCCTGCACGCTGACCTCCTGGTCGCCGAGCACGCACAGGATCTTGAGGCGCAACGGGTGCGACATCGCCTTCATCGCGCGCGCGGCCTGCTCGATATGCTCCTGCTTGTCGATCAGGAACGAGCGCATGTCGACTTTTTTGGGCATCCCATCCCCGTTCAGGCAGCGTCTATCAACAAAATAGAATAAAATGATACAGCATTTCACGCAGCTACAGAAAGCTTTGCAAATCATGAACGTAACGCCAGCGCTGCTGATCATACTCGACGGCTTCGGCTACCGCGAGGCGTGCGACCACAACGCGATCTGCCTTGCGCGCAAGCCGCACTGGAATTTCTGGTGGCAAACCTGCGCGCATACCACCATCGACGCCTCTGAAAAATGGGTCGGCCTGCCCACCGCGCAAATGGGCAACTCGGAAGTCGGCCATCTCAATATCGGGGCCGGGCGCGTCGTGTACCAGGATTACACGCGCATCGAAGCCGCGATCGAAAGCCGCGAGTTTTTCGCCAACCCGGTGCTCAACCAGGCCGTCGCCACCGCGCGCGATAATCGGTCGGCACTGCACATCCTCGGCTTGCTGTCGCCAGGCGGCGTGCACAGCCACGAGTCGCAAATCGCCGCCATGGTCGAAATGGCGGCCACGGCCGGCCTCACGCAGGTATACGTGCACGCGTTCCTCGACGGGCGCGACACGCCGCCCCGCAGCGCCGCCGCGTCGCTAGCCCTGCTCGAGCGCAAATGCGCGCAACTCAAGACCGGGCGCATTGCGTCCATCGTCGGACGCTACTATGCGATGGACCGCGACCAGCGCTGGGAGCGCGTACAGGCCGCCTACGACCTGCTCACGCGGGGCCAGGCGGCCTACCAGGCGGCCGCTGCGCAGGAAGCGCTCGAGCAGGCCTATGCGCGCGGCGAAAACGACGAGTTCGTGCAGGCAACCACGATCGCGCCCGTGGCCGCAATACGCGACGGCGACGCGGTCGTGTTCATGAATTTCCGCGCCGACCGCGCGCGCCAGATGACGCGCGCGCTTACCGATCCCGGATTCAGCGGCTTTGTGCGCGAGCGCGTTCCCAAACTCGGTTACTACTGCACGCTGACCAGCTACGGCGAGGACTTCAGGCTGCCGGCGGCGTTCCTGCCGCAAAATATCAGCAACGGTTTCGGCGCCTACATTTCCGGACATGGACTCCGGCAGTTGCGCATCGCCGAGACCGAGAAGTACGCGCACGTCACTTATTTCTTCAACGGCGGCGTTGAGACACCGTACCCCGGCGAGGAGCGCGTGCTGGTGCCTTCGCCCAAGGTCGCGACCTACGATCTGCAACCCGAGATGAGCGCCTTTGAACTGACCGACAAGCTGGTGGCGGCGATCGCCAGCCGCCAGTACGACGCCATCATCTGCAACTACGCCAACGGCGACATGGTCGGCCACACCGGCAATCTCGCGGCGGCCACCCGCGCGATCGAAGTGCTCGACGCATGCCTGGCGCGCGTCATCGAGGCGCTGCAGCAGGCCGGCGGCGAAGCGCTGATCACCTCCGATCACGGCAACGCCGAGACCATGCTCGACGAAGTCAACCATCAGGCGCACACCGCGCATACGCTGAACGTGGTGCCACTCATCTACATCGGGCGCAAAGCCCGGGCCCGCGAGGGTGGCGCGCTGCAGGACGTGGCGCCGACACTGCTCAAGATAATGGGCCTGCCGCAGCCGCCGGAAATGACCGGCAGGCCGCTGATCGATTTTGTCTAGGGACGCCCTCCTCGCGTTGCTAATACTGCCGGCACTATGCGGCAGCGCGGCGGCGGCGGCCCCGGCGGCGACCGCGCAGACGGCGGAACTGCGGCAGCTGCGCGGGCGTATCGACGCGCTCCAGAAGCGGCTGGCCGCGGCCGAGGAAACCAAAAGCGAGGCCGTCGATTCGCTGCGCGAATCGGAACAGGCGATATCCGAGACCAACCGCGTGCTGCGCGAACTCGCCGGGCAACAACGCGCGCTCAATGCGCAGCTCACCGGGTTGCAGGGCCAGAGACGGCGCGCGGCGGCCGATATCGACGGACAGCAGGCGCGGCTCGCGCGCTTGCTCTACCAGCAGTACGTCGGCGTCCAGCCGGACGCGCTGAAGCTGCTTTTGAACCGCGACGATCCGAACCGGATCGCGCGGGAGCTGCATTACCTCACGCACCTGTCGCGCGCGCGCGCCGATCTGATTCGCGGCTTGCGCTCGAATCTCGGCCGGCTCAACGAACTGGAAGGCACGACCCGGCGGCAAAGCGCCGAGCTCGCCGCGATCGACGCCAAACGGCAGGCGCAACGCAAGCGCCTCGAGGCCGAAAAACGCGCGCACAAAGCGGTGCTGGTGCGCGTGTCGCGCCAGATCGAGCAGCAGCGGCGCGAGATTTCGACCCTCAAACGCAATGAAAACCGGCTCGCCACGCTGGTCGAGCAACTGAGCCGGATGCTCGCGCGCACGCGGCCGGAGACGCTGCGCAATGAACGCCTGCCGGATGCCTCGGGCGACGGCAGCCCGTTCGCCCAGCTCAAGGGCCGGCTCAATCTGCCGGTGCGTGGGGAACTTCGCAACCGCTTTGGCAGTCCACGTGAAGGCAGCGGTCTGTCGTGGAAAGGATTGTTCATCGCGGCCCCCGCCGGCCAGGAGGTAAAAGCGATCGCAGCGGGCCGGGTGGTGTTCGCGGACTGGCTGCGCGGCTTCGGCAACCTGCTGATCATCGACCACGGCGGCGGCTACATGAGCCTGTACGGCAATAACGAGTCGCTCTACAAGCAGCTCGGAGCGGCAACGCTGGGCGGTGAAACGGTGGCCGCCGTCGGTAACAGCGGCGGAAATGCGAATTCCGGTTTATACTTTGAGATGCGGCATCAAGGCAAGGCGTTCGATCCGCTGGTCTGGATCAATTTGAAGTGAGGCATGTTTCTTATCGGAGTCGGCAATGCGCAGCAAACTGCAACAGCTAGGATTGATCGCACTCGGCGCGTGTCTGGGCGTGATGATTTCGCTCAACTTTTCCGCGGTCGCGCAGCGCGATATGCTGGCGCCGCTGCCGGTTGAGGAGTTGCGCGCGTTCACGGAAGTATTCGGGCGCATCAAGAGCGACTACGTCGAGCCGGTCGCCGACAAGAAACTCATCACCGAAGCCATCACCGGCATGGTCGCCGGGCTGGATCCGCATTCGTCCTACCTCGACGCGGATGCTTTCCGCGAGCTGCAGGTCGGCACCCAGGGCGAATTCGGCGGACTGGGTATCGAAGTCGGCATGGAAGACGGCTACGTCAAGGTCGTCTCGCCGATCGACGATTCGCCGGCCGCGCGCGCCAACATCAAGCCCGGCGACCTGATCATCAAGCTCGACGAGACCCCGGTCAAGGGCATGTCGCTCAACGACGCGGTGAAGCGCATGCGCGGCAAGCCCAACACCCAGATCACGCTCACCATCGCGCGCAAGGGCGAGGCGAAGCCGATCATCGTCACGCTGACGCGCGCCGTGATCAAGATCCAGAGCGTGAAATCGAAGCTGATCGAGCCGGGCTACGCCTATTTCCGCATCACCCAGTTCCAGGAGCAGACCGGCGAGACGCTGGCGAAAGCGATCGACGCGGCGTTCAAGGAAAACCGCGGCGGCATGCGCGGCATCGTGCTCGACCTGCGCAACGATCCGGGCGGCTTGCTGAACGGCGCGGTGGCGGTATCCGCGGCGTTCCTGCCGCAAAATTCGCTGGTGGTATACACCGACGGCCGCACCGAGGACGCGAAAATGCGCCTTACCGCGAGCCCCGAGCACTACCTGCGCGGCCGGCTGCGGGACGACTATCTCGCCAGGCTGCCCGCGGAAGTGAAAAAGGTGCCGATGGTGGTGCTCGTCAACGCCGGCTCGGCATCAGCTTCAGAAATCGTCGCCGGCGCGCTGCAGGACCACAAACGCGCGGTCATCATGGGCACGCAAACGTTCGGCAAAGGCTCGGTGCAAACCATCCTGCCGCTGGGCAACAGCACCGCGATCAAGCTCACTACCGCGCGCTATTACACGCCCCACGGCCGCTCGATCCAGGCCAAGGGCATCGTTCCGGACATCACGCTCGACGACGGCGCGGCCGAGCGCGCGGATGCCGGCCTCAAAATGCGCGAGGCCGATCTCACCAAGCATCTGCTCAACGAGCGTGCCGAAGACGCGGCGGCCGAACGCGTCACGCCGCCGACCACCAACGCTTACAACTTCGTTCCCGAGGCACGGCCGAAGAATGTCGACGAAAAAACCACCCGGCCCCAGCCGGGCGAAATCGTCGCCAAGAACGATTACGAGCTGGCGCAGGCGATCTCGTTCCTGAAAAGCCGCGCCATCGCGCGCGCCAACTAATTCTAGTGCGTCGCAAAATTCAAACGGAACCCCTTCCCCCTTGATGGGGGAAGGTTGGGATGGGGGTGAAAACGTTGCAAGTCATGGTGGTTATCACCCCCACCCTAGCCCTCCCCCATCAAGGGGGAGGGAATCGGGTTTTCTGACGCAAATGGACGACGACCAGCTACTTCGCTACAGCCGGCACATCCTGCTGCCGCAACTCGGCATCGAAGGACAGGAAAAATTCCGGCGCGCCCATGCGCTGCTCGTCGGCGCCGGCGGCCTCGGTTCACCGGCCGCGATGTATCTGGCGTCCGCCGGTGTCGGCACCTTGACGATTTGCGATGGCGACACGGTCGATCTCACCAACCTGCAGCGCCAGATCGTGCATCGCTTTGATGCGATCGGCAGCCCCAAGGCCGAATCGGCGCAGCGCACGCTGGCGGCGCTCAACCCGGAAGTCACGGTCAACGCGCTCACCGAGCGCGTCGCCGGTGCGCGGCTGGCGCAGCTGGTGTGCAATGCGGACATCGTGCTCGACTGCAGTGACAATTTCGCCACCCGCCACGCGATCAACCGCGCCTGCGTCGCGCACGCGAAGCCGCTGGTCTCAGGCGCCGGGGTGCGTTTCGACGGGCAGATCGCGGTGTTCGACCTGCGGGACCCACAAGCGCCGTGTTATCACTGCCTGTTCCCGGAGCACGGCGACGATACCGATATGCGCTGCGCGGTGATGGGCGTATTCGCGCCGCTCACCGGCATCATCGGCGCCATGCAGGCGGCCGAAGCGCTGAAGCTGCTGGCGGGCATCGGCGTGAGCCTCGCCGGCCGTCTGTTGCTGTTCGACGCACTGGCAATGGAATGGCGCGCGGTGCGGCTCAAGCGCGACCCGGAGTGTCCGGTGTGCAGCAGACGCAGCGGGAATCCCGTTTAAGTCATATCCAGATCGGTGTCGCTCTTTGCGGCCGGCGCAGCCGCAGCAGCTTGCGGAGCCGCAAGCAACGCTTCGAGATCGCGCACGATCTGCGCGACGTTGGGCCCGGCGCGGCCCTGGCACTGCAGCAGCACGCGTGCCGGGAATTCCTGCAGCATCAACGGCCGGCCGGTGGCGCGGATCTTCGCCACGCTGTCGAGCGCCGGCGCGAGATACGTGCCCTTGAAGCCGGCTTTCATGCCTTCGATGGCTTCGATCAACGCCTGCTGCGAGCGCGCGACGCCGATCAGGATTTCGGCGAGCTGATGGGTGGTAAGGTTCATGGGGACTCCCGTTGGTCTAATCAATACGTCAGCAGCGATGGCCACTGCTCGCTCCAATACTGCATCGGATCGCGCTTGAAACCGCTTTTCGCAAACTGATGCCAGCGGCCGGTGACGAAACTCATGATCAGGTTGGCGCGCGCGGCCGCGTCCGGCAGCGCCGGCAGTTCATTCTGGCTCACGGCGAAACGCAGCGCCTGCTTGAACGTGGCCTCGACCCGGTCATGCAGCTGATTGATGCGCAGCTGCAGACGCGCGTTTTCGTGCACCAGCGCGTCCCCGATCAGCACGCGCGTCATGCCGCGATTTTTCTGCGCGAAGCTGAGCAGCATCGCGGTGATCGCCTCGAGCTGCTTCAACCCGTTGGTCTCCTCGCTGGTGATCTTGTTGATCAGACCGAACAGCGTCTCCTCGATGAATTCGATCAGGCCCTCGAACATCTGCGCCTTGCTCGCGAAATGCCGGTAGAGCGCGGCTTCCGACACGTCGAGCCTGGCGGCGAGCGCCGCGGTGGTGATCTTTTCCGCCGCCGGCGCTTCCAGCATTTCCGCCAGCGCATGCAGTATCTGTAACTTGCGGTCCCCGCGTCTGCCAGCCATCGCTCACCTCGTGTTCAGTCCGCGCCGCTCTAGCGCAGCCGCCATGCCAGGCGCGGCAGCTGCGCGAGGCTCCTGATGCTGAAATCCACGTAGCCGGGAGTCCTCGCCGCCCGCGCCACCCACACCGTCGACATGCCGAGCCTTTTCGCCGTTTTCAGATTCTCGAGCGTATCCTCGACCATGATACAGCCGGCGGCGCGCACCCGGTTCTTGCGGAACAGCTTGAGAAAACCGTAGCTGTCCGGTTTCGGCCGGTAATCGGTGTGCTCGATGGAAAACACGTCATCGAACAGGTCGGCAATCCCGAGCGCGCCCAGCACCGCAAGCGCATAATGCACCGGGGAATTGGAAAATACCAGCTTGCGCCCGGGCAGCCGTCGCAGCGTTGCGCGCAGTGCGGGCTCCCGCACCACCATGCTCGCGAGTTCGGGAAAATGATGGGTCTCGCGCAGAAAATGCTGCGGGTCGGTGGCGTGATGGCGCATCAGTCCGATCAGCGTCGCCCCGTAGCGCTGCCAGTAATGCCGCCGCAACTCGCCCGCCTCAGCCTCGCTCAACCCGAGGTGCGTCTGCAGATAGGCGGTCATCGCGCGGTTGATGTGCGGAAAGATATGCGGGCTGGCGTTATGCAGCGTATTGTCGAGATCGAACACCCACACCCGGTTGAACTTCAAACGCGTGCGTCCCCGCGACGCGCCGGCTAACGCCGCTTGATCTGCGTGCCCACACCTTCACTGGTGAGGATTTCCAGCAGCAGCGCGTGCTCGACGCGGCCATCGATGATGTGGCACGAATTGACGCCGTTCTTCACCGCCTCCAGCGCCGAGCCGATCTTCGGCAGCATGCCGCCGGAAATCGTGCCGTCGGCGAACAGCTCGTCGATCTTCTTGGCGGTGAGCCCGGTCAGCAGGTTGCCGTTCTTGTCGAGCACCCCCGGCGTATTGGTCAGCACCACCAGCTTCTCCGCCTTGAGAATTTCGGCGAGTTTGCCGGCGACCAGATCGGCGTTGATGTTGTACGACTCCCCGTCCTTGCCAACGCCGACCGGCGCGATCACCGGCACGAAATTCTGCGCGGTCAGCACCTTGATCACCTCCGGATCGATCGACTCGACTTCACCGACCTGGCCGATGTCGATCAGCTCCGCGGGATTGTCCTTGTCGCGCATCATCATCTTGCGCGCGCGGATCAGCGGGCCGTCGGTGCCGGAGAGCCCGACCGCGCGGCCGCCGCTGCGGTTGATCAGATTCACGACGTCGGTGTTCACCTGGCCGCCGAGCACCATCTCGACCACGTCCATGGTTTCGGCGTCCGTCACGCGCATGCCCTGGATGAACTCGCCTTTCTTGCCGACTTTCCGCAGCTGGTCGTCGATCTGGGGACCGCCGCCGTGCACGATCACGAGGTTGATGCCGACCAGCTTGAGCAGGACCACGTCGCGCGCAAAGCTGTGCTTCAGGTTCTCCTCCGTCATCGCGTTGCCGCCATACTTGACGACCACGGTCTTGCCGTGAAAGCGCCGGATGTACGGCAGCGCCTCCGCGAGGATCTTCGCTTTCAGCTGGGCAGTGGTGCCGGTCAGTGCCATGCGACCTATTCTACACGACCCCGGCCACAAAAAAGGCGGCAGCCCTTGCGGCCTGCCGCCTTGCGAACCGCCCTGCGCCGGGGCTTACTGGACCGCGATGCGCTTGACCGCAGCGGAGGCCTTCTTCGGCAGCCTGAGTTCGAGTATGCCTTCGGAATACCGGGCCTGGGTCGCGGTCTCGTCGACATCCTGATCGAGCGTGAACGCGCGATAGACCTTGCCGTAGTAGCGTTCCGAGCGCAGCAATCTTTCGCCGTCTTTGAGCGCTTTTTCGTTTTTCACTTCGGCGCTGATTTCGACCGCGTTGCCGTCGACCGCGACGTTGATGTCCTCCTTCTTCACGCCGGGAATCTCGGCGCGCACGGAGTAACTCTTGTCGTCTTCGGTCACATCGACACGAAGTTGCGCGGGTACCGTCGGCTCATAGTTCATCGGGCGCACGAAAAAACCGCGCATCAGATTATCCAGCGTATTGTCGAGCACGTTGAAACGGGCAGTGTTTGCCATAAAGATTCTCCTGTTGTCATCGGATCGGGCTTGCGCCCTACCCCTTCAATATGGGTCGCGCCAACCGGACTTCAAGAGGGGCGCGGGATATCTTGTATTCCGCCAGAAAAGTTTGTAAATTGCGGCATCCCGCGCATTTTTCAAGCCCCGCCCATGAGCGCCCCCGGCAATGAGGACCTGCAGCAGCACCGCCCCTACCTGCTGCGCTATGCCGTGCTGCAGTTGCGCGATGCGGACGTCGCCGAGGATGTGGTGCAGGAAACGCTGCTCGCCGCGCTCGAGGGCCGCGCCGGGTTTTCCGGCAAGTCCTCGCACAAGACCTGGCTCACCGGCATCCTCAAGCACAAGATCATCGACGTGATGCGGCGCAAGTCGCGCGAGCAGACGCTGACCCCGAACGAAGGCGAATCGGATGCCGACGCCATCGACGCGCTGTTCAAGCACGACGGCCACTGGCAGCAGTTTCCCGCGAGCTGGGGTAATCCCGAGCGGGCGCTCGAGGACAAGCGCTTCTGGGAAATGTTCGAAATATGCTCGCAGCGGATGCCGGAGCGCACCGCACGTGTGTTCATGATGCGGGAAGTGATGGAACTCTCGAGCGAGGAAATCTGTAAGGCGCTGGACATCACGCCGACCAACCTGTGGGTGATGCTGCACCGCGCGCGCCTGAGCCTGCGCGCATGCCTCGAAATCAACTGGTTTGGCGGCCCGGGAAAATAATCAAATGCCGTCGTGCAAAGAAGTGAGCAAGCTGCTGTCGCAAGCCCAGGACCGGCGCCTCGGCTGGCGGGAGAAGCTCGGCCTTGAGCTGCACCTCAAGCTGTGCGACGGCTGCAACAATTTCCGCCGGCAGCTCGACTTTATCCGCGCCGCCGTGCAACGCTACCGCGACGGCGGCAAGCCGCGCTGAGCGCGGTTCTGCGCTAATGCATGTGGCCGCCAGCGGCGGCCTCCCGCCGCACCTCGGCATCGACCTGCAGCGTTGACTTGGCCCCGCGCGAGTCCTGCACCGTGAGCGTAAGCGGCACGCGCTCGCCCGCTTTCAGCTCGCGCTTGATGTCGATCAGCATTACGTGATAGCCGCCGGGCTTCAGATTCACGGTCTTTCCGGCCGGCAGGTCGAGCTTGTCGAGCGGGCGCATTTTCATCACGGCGCCGTCCATGGTCATAACGTGCAGTGCGGCCTTGGCGGCGACCGGGCTCGCCACACTCACCAGCGCGGCGTTGGCTTTGGCCGTGATGTCCATGTAGGCGCCGGCGACGCTCTGCCCGGCAACCGTGGCGCGTACCCATGGCTTGCTGACGCTGACCGCATCGGCGGCCAGCGCCGGCGCGCACGCGCCGATCACGAACGCGGCGGCCACATTGCACACGATACGCACCTGCCTGCTGATCTGCATTGCAACCTCCTGGAGACCGGCCAATTTGATTGACGTCCATTGTTTCAACTAACGCGCAACACCGCAACTTCAACCACACGCCCGGTTTGTTATAATCGAAATTTTTCAGCACTCATGCGCGCTTTACTGCTCCTGCTTACGCTCAGCGTCGCCACCGCAGCTCTCGCCCAACCCGCCAATTCGCCCGTGCCGGCGGCGCCGGCGGTCGCCGCCAAGTCCTACTTGCTGCTCGACTTCCATAGCCAGCAGGCGCTGGCGAGCCGCAATTCCGGCGAGCGGGTCGAACCCGCATCGCTTACCAAGCTGATGACGGCCTACCTTACTTTCGCCGCGATCAAGCAGAAGAGAATCCAGCTGGCGCAGACCGTCCCGGTGTCCGAGCGCGCCTGGAAGGCCGGGGGCTCGCGCATGTTCATCGAGCCGCGCAAGCCGGTCACCGTCGACGAGCTGATGCGCGGCATGATCGTGCAATCCGGCAACGATGCCTGCATTGCGCTCGCCGAGCTGATCGCCGGCAGCGAGGAGACATTTGCGCAGCAGATGAACCGCGAGGCGCAAAGGCTCGGCATGAAGAACACCCACTTCGTCAATTCGACCGGCCTGCCGGATCCCCAGCATTACTCGACTGCCTACGACCTCGCGCTGCTCGCGAGCGCCCTGATTCGCGACTTCCCCGAATTTCACCCGCTGTATTCGACCAGGGAGTACCGCTACAACAACATCACGCAGGCCAACCGCAACCGCCTGCTATGGTCGGACCCGACGGTCGACGGCATGAAGACCGGCTACACCGAAAATGCAGGCTACTGCCTGGTCACCTCCGCCCGGCGCGGCGAGCGGCGCCTGCTCTCGGTGGTGCTCGGCACCGCCTCCGAAGCCGCGCGCGCGGCGGAAAGCCAGAAACTGCTCAACTACGGCTTTCAGTTTTATGATAGCGTGAAGCTTTATGACAAAGCCCAGCCGGTGACAAGCCTGCGGGTCTGGAAAGGCAGCGGCAACAGCGTCAAGGCGGGGTTTCTCAGTGATTTCTACGTCAGTCCGCCCAAAGGACAGGCTGACAGGTTGAAAGCCGTGCTCGAAAGCCAGCGGCCGCTGTTCGCGCCGATCGGCGTCGGGCAGCAGATCGGCTCCATGAAACTGACGCTCGATGGCAAGCCTTACGCGGAAGTTCCGGTGGTCGCGCTCGAGGCGGTCGCGCTGGCAGGGGTACTCGGGCGCGGCTGGGACGCGATCCGGCTGCTGTTCCAATAAACGGAGTGACCATGGCCACAGACATCATTTATCTCAACGGTGAATTCATGCCGCTCGAGGCTGCACGCATCCCGGTGCTCGACCGCGGCTTCATTTTCGGCGACGGCGTGTATGAAGTGGTGCCGGTGTATTCGCGCCACCCGTTCCGGCTGCCCGAGCATTTGCGGCGGCTGCAGCACAGTCTCGACGGCATCCGGCTCGCCAACCCGCTGTCGGACCCCGAGTGGACCCGGCTCACTCACGACATCATCGCGCGCAATGCGGGTGATGACCAATCGATTTATTTCCAGATCACGCGCGGCGCGGCCAAGCGCGCCCACGAATTCCCGCAGGATGCAAAACCGACCGTATTCATGATGAGCAGCCCGCTCGTCACGCCACCGCGCGAGCAGGTTGAAATGGGCATCGCCTGCGTCACGGCAACCGATTTTCGCTGGCTCAAGTGCGACGTCAAGTCGGTGTCGCTGCTCGGCAACTGCCTGCTCAAGCAAATCGCGATCGATGCCGGCGTGGTCGAGGTCGTGCTGTTCCGCGACGGCTACCTGACCGAGGCCGCGGCGTGCAACGTGTGCGTCGTTCGCAATGGCGTGCTGCTCGCGCCGCCGAAGAATCACCTGATCCTGCCCGGCATCACCTACGACGTGGTGCTCGAGCTCGCGGCCGCGAACCGGATTGCCCTCGAGATACGCGAAGTGTCGGAACACGAGGTCAGGACCGCGCAGGAAATCTGGATCACCTCGTCGACCAAGGAAGTGCTGGCGGTGACGGCCCTCGACGGCCGCGCGGTCGGCGACGGCAAACCCGGCGCGGTCTTCCGCCGCATCCATGCGCTGTATCAGGACTTCAAGCAAACGGTGATGCGCCGCGCCGCGTGACGGGCGACCGGCATGCAGGACGCCTCGCTGATCGAATACCCGTGCGAGTTCCCCATCAAGATCCTGGGGCATACCCGCGCGGGATTCGCGCAGGCAATACTCGAAGTGGTCAACCGCCATGCGCCCGACTTCGATGGCGCGACGCTGCAGATGAAAAGCAGCAAGCACGGCAAATACCTGAGCATCACCTGCGTGGTCAACGCGACCTCACGCGCCCAGCTCGATGCCCTGTATCAGGAACTCTGCGACCATCCGCTGGTGGTGATGGTGCTGTGAGTACCCGGGTTATCGTCAAGCGATTGGGCCGCGTCGACTATCTTCCCACCTGGCGCGCGATGCAGGATTTCACCGCGGCGCGCGGTGCGGCAACGCCGGATGAGCTGTGGGTAGTGCAGCATCCGCCGGTTTACACGCTGGGCGTTGCCGGCAAACCCGAGCACCTGCCGCGTGTCGACAACGGCATCCCGGTGGTCAGAAGCGACCGCGGCGGGCAGATCACCTATCACGGACCCGGTCAGCTCATCGTCTATCTGCTACTCGACATGCGCCGCCGCGGCTTGGGGGTGCGGCCGCTCGTCAGAATGATGGAACGGGCGGTCATCGACTTGCTCGGCGATTACGGCACGGCGGCACGCGGCCGCAACGAGGCGCCCGGCGTCTACGTCGGCAATGCCAAGATCGCCGCGCTCGGACTGCGCATCAGGAACGGCTGCTGCTATCATGGGCTCGCCCTCAACGTCGACATGGACTTGAGCCCATTCGCTGCGATCAACCCCTGCGGCTTTCCGGGTCTCGAAGTCACGCAGACCCGCGATCTCGGCATCGCGGATTCCCTCGAGGTGCTGAGCGGAAAACTTGTCGAGCACCTGCTGCTGCGGTTAAATGACGATAGCCATGAACACCGATAAGCAAAAAGGCGCAGCCAAGACCGCACGCGCATTTGGCAAAGCCGCGATTCCGATCGTGCCGCTCGAGCGGCTGAAAAAGCCGCAGTGGATCCGCGTCAAAACCGGCAACAGCCAGCGCTTTCAGGAAATCAAGCACATCCTGCGCGCCCACAACCTGCATACCGTGTGCGAGGAAGCCGCGTGCCCCAACATCGGCGAGTGCTTCGGCAAGGGCACCGCGACCTTCATGATCCTCGGCGACCTGTGCACGCGGCGCTGCCCGTTCTGCGACGTCGCACACGGCCGGCCGCTGCCACCCGACGCCGCCGAGCCGGCGAATCTCGCCGCGACCATCGCCACACTCAAGCTCAGCTACGTCGTGATCACCAGCGTTGATCGCGACGATTTGCGCGACGGCGGCGCGCAGCATTTTGCCGCCTGCATCCGCGCGGTGCGCGCGGTCTCCCCCGCGACGCGCATCGAAGTGCTGGTGCCGGATTTCCGCGGGCGGCTCGAAATCGCGCTCGACGTCCTTGCCGACTGCCCGCCCGACGTCATGAATCACAATCTCGAAACCGTACCGCGCCTCTACCGAATGGCGAGGCCGGGCGCCGATTACCGCAATTCGCTGCGACTGCTCGGGGAATTCAAGGCGCGCGTGCCGCGCGTGCCGACCAAGTCGGGGCTGATGCTGGGGCTGGGCGAAACGGACGCCGAAATTCTGGAGGTCATGCGCGACCTGCGCGCGCACGCGGTCGACATGCTCACCCTCGGCCAGTACCTGCAGCCGGGCGCGCATCATCTGCCGGTCGCGCGCTACGCCGAACCCGCAGTATTTCAGGAGTTCGAACGCCACGCCGCCGCGCTGGGATTTGCGCACGCGGCCTGCGGGCCGCTGGTGCGCTCGAGCTATCACGCCGATCAGCAAGCCCACGCCGCGGGTGTGGTCTGAAAGAACTGCGCAAACAGCGCGCGCTAAACCGCACGGAGCCAACTCATCATGCCGCGTTTCTATATCGGTCTTACCGCAGGCGAAAAAGAAATCTGGAAAGCGACAAACGCCGCGGCCGAAGGCAATTTTCTGGTCACCGTCGAACTCTCGTTTGCGGGCCTAGACCCCAAGCCGGTCGAGCGTTACAAGGCCGCGCTGGTGGCCTTGGGCAAGGACGCGACCCGGCGCCGGCAATTGTCGAAATACGGCTGGGTTTTTGCCCTCGACGCCCGGCTCGTCGACGTCTTCCAGATACTGGTCGACCACCTCGGCGTCGAACATCATTCCTACACCGTGGCCGACCTGAAATCGGGAGAAGGCCTGTCCTACGACGCCGAGAAGCGCGTCGTGTGCGAGTTTTACGCGAAGAACTGGACGGCCTGAAGGGCTCAGTGCGCCTGATCCCAGTTCGATCCCGTTCCCAGATCCACCGCCAGTGGCACCGCCAGCGTCGCGACGCCGTTCATCAGCCGCGGCAGGTGCTCCTGCACCGCGGCCACCTCGGCGTCCGGCACTTCGAGCACCAGCTCGTCGTGCACCTGCATGATGAGCTTCGCCTGCATGGCGCCGCCGGTTAGCCAGCGCTGCACCGCGATCATCGCGAGCTTGACCAGATCGGCGGCCGTGCCCTGCATCGGCGCGTTGATCGCGGCGCGTTCCGCGCCCTGCCGGCGTGCGCCATTGCTGCCTTTGATCTCGGGCAGCCACAGGCGCCGGCCGAACACAGTCTCGACATAACCCCGCTCGCGCGCCTGCTCGCGCGTGGTCCGCATGTATTCCGCGACTCCCGGGTAACGCATGAAGTAGCGGTCCATGTATTGCTGCGCCGCGGCGCGCTCGATGCCGAGCTGGGAGGCCAGCCCGAACGCCGACATGCCGTAGATCAGCCCGAAGTTGATCACCTTGGCGTAACGCCGCTGCTCGGCGTCGACCGCGCCCGGCGCGACGCCGAAAATTTCAGCTGCGGTCGCGCGGTGCACGTCTTCGCCGGCCGCGAACGCTTTCAACAGGCTCGCATCCTGCGAGATGTGCGCCATGATCCGCAGCTCGATCTGCGAATAATCGGCGGAAATGATTTGGCTGCCAGGGGGTGCTATGAACGCCTCGCGAATGCGGCGGCCTTCAGCGGTGCGCACCGGAATATTCTGCAGGTTGGGGTCGTTGCTGGCGAGCCGACCGGTAATCGCCACGGCCTGCGCATAGTTGGTGTGCACGCGCCCGGTGTCCGGATTGACCATGCGCGGCAGCTTGTCGGTGTAAGTCGATTTGAGCTTGGCGATGCCGCGATACTCGAGGATCAGTTTCGGCAGCGGATAGTCGAGCGCGAGCTGTTCGAGCACGTCTTCGTCGGTCGAGGGCGCGCCGCTGGGCGTTTTCTTGATGACCGGCAGCTTGTGCCGGTCGAACAGGATTTCCTGGATCTGCTTCGGCGAATTGAGGTTGAACGGCTGGCCGGCCTGCGCGTGCGCCGCGCGTTCGAGCTCGAGTATCTTCGCGCCTAACTCGCGGCTCTGCGCCTCGAGCAGCGCGCAGTCGAGCAGCACACCGTGGCGTTCCATGGCGTGCAGCACCTCCAGCACCGGCATCTCGATGTCGCGGTATATCTTTACCAGCTTCGCGTCGCCCTCGACCTGCGGGTACAACGCGCGGTGCAGTTGCAGCGTGATGTCCGCATCTTCCGCCGCGTATTCGGCGGCGCGCTCGAGCGTCACCTGGTCGAAACCGATATGGCCCGCGCCCTTGCCCGCGACCTCCTCGTAGGTGATGGTCTTCACGCCGAGATGCCGCAATGCCATGCTGTCCATGCCGTGCGGCTTGTGGCTCTCGAGCACGTACGACTGCAGCAGCGTGTCATGCGCGATGCCCGCGAGCCGGATCCCGTGATTGGCAAACACGTGCTTGTCGTACTTGAGGTTCTGGCCGAGCTTTAGACAGTGCGCATCCTCGAGCCACGGCTTGAGCCGGGCGAGCACCGCCGCAAGTTCGAGCTGCGGCGGCGCGCCGGCGTAGCGGTGCGCGAGCGGCAAATACGCCGCATGCCCCGGCTCGATGGCGAACGAGATTCCGACCAACCGCGCCTGCAGCGGATCGAGGCTGGTGGTTTCGGTATCGACCGACACCAGCGGGGCGGCGGTGATTTTCGCCAACCACGTCTCGAGCTGTGATTCGGTGAGGATCGTTTCGTAGTGCCGCTGCGGTGCAACCGGAGGCGTGAGGGGTAAGGTGGAGCCACCTGCGCCGGGGACTTCTTCCTGCTTCATGTTGCCGCGAGGCTCGGTCCCGTTCCCGCCCCTTTCGTCCAGCTCCCGCCGCCAGGTCTTGAATTCGAAGCGCTCGAACAACTCGCCGAGTTTCGCGCTGTCCGGCCGGACGTGCGCGAGATCGTCGAGCTTGACCGGCAGCGCAACATCGCATTTGATCGTCAGCAGCGCGCGAGCTTGCGGCAGCCAGCCGAGGCTGGTCCGCAGGTTTTCGCCGACGACGCCATCGATTTCGCCGGCGTGCCGGACAACTTCGTCGAGCGTCCCGTATCGAGTGAGCCATTTCACCGCCGTCTTCGGCCCGACCTTGGGAACGCCGGGCACGTTGTCGACCGTGTCGCCGATCAGCGTGAGGTAATCGACCATCCTCGCGGGTCTGACGCCGAATTTTTTTTCGACCCCGGCCTCGTCCAGCGTTTCGTTCGACAGCGTGTTTACCAGCGTCACCTGCGGATTGACGAGCTGCGCGATGTCCTTGTCGCCGGTCGAAATCACCGTGCGCAAACCATGCTCCTGCGCCTCGCGCGCGAGCGTGCCGATCACGTCGTCGGCTTCGACGCCGTCGACGATCAGCAACGGCCAGCCCATGGCGCGGATCGCGTCCTTCAGCGGCTCGATCTGCCGCACCAGGTCGTCCGGCATCGGCGGCCGGTTGGCCTTGTATGCGGGGTACGCGTCATCGCGGAACGTCTTGCCTTTTGCATCGAAAATACAGGCGCTATAATCGGCTGCGATCTCGCGATGCAACCGCCGCAGCATATTCAGCACGCCGTAGATTGCGCCGGTGGGTTCGTCGTTACGGTTGCGCAGATCCGGCATGGCGTGGAATGCGCGATAGAGGTACGAAGATCCGTCGACCAGCAGCAGCGTTTTCATAGATTGCGTGAGGTTTTCACCATGACTCGTCCGGGCAAAATTCCCCAGCCGCTCGCTCCCGAACTCCCCGACAAATCGTGGTCGGCGCGCGAGTCGTGGCGCACGCTCGGCATTATGTCAGAATTCGTCGAGGCCACCGAGCGCCTGAGCGAAATCCGGCCTGCGGTGAGCATTTTCGGCAGCTCGCGCAGCGCGCCGGGCCATCCGCATTACGTGCTCGCGGAACAAATCGCGCGCCAGTTGTCGGATGCCGGCTTCAGCGTAATTTCCGGCGGCGGCCCCGGAATCATGGAGGCCGCGAATAAAGGCGCCTATTTCGGCAAGTCGCCGAGCGTCGGCCTCAACATCCAGTTGCCGCACGAGCAGCGCGTCAATCGCTACCAGGACGTCAGCCAGAGCTTCCGCCATTTTTTTGCGCGCAAGGTGATGTTCGTCAAGTTCGCCACCGCCTACGTCTGTCTGCCGGGCGGTTTCGGCACGCTCGACGAGGTGATGGAAGCGTTGACGCTGGTGCAGACCGGCAAGACCCGCAAAATACCCATCATCCTGGTGCACGAGCCGTTCTGGCGCGGCCTGCTCGACTGGTTCCGCCACACGCTGGTGGGCGAAGGCATGATAGATGCCGCGGACCTCGACCTGATCAAGGTCATCGACGAGCCAAAAGCCGTGGTCGACGCCATCTTCGGTCATTACGAGCAGCACGGATTCGAACCGTCGGACGCCGAGCGCGAAATGCTGCTCAATTTATAGGATCACGCTTTATATTTTTCATTGAAAAGCCGATAATATGCGCTTCAGATCCAAGGACAGTTTTCATGCGTAAACTGCTTGCTGCACTGCTGCTCGGCATCGCGCTGCCCGCGATGGCCGCGGAGCGGGCCGGGGTATTGCAGCCGATCCCCGATCCGCCCCCGCCGCCGCCCGGTTTCGAACTCGATCCGGCGCTTGAACCGCAGGTCACGATCATCAAGCGCGGCAGCGATACGGTCGAGGAGTACCGCGTCGGCGGCAAGCTCTACATGCTCAAGGTCACTCCGGCCCACGGGATATCGTACTATCTGATCGACGAAAAAGGCGACGGCAGGATGACGCGGCAGGAAGGCCTCGATTCCGGCATCCGTCCGCCGATGTGGACCATACATTCCTGGTAATAACTGGTGATTGGTGATTAGTGATTGGTGCTTAGCAAAAGCAGTTTTGTCCAGTTACTGGTTACCGGTTACTAGTCACCAGTCACTGAAATGTCCGTCTTCACCACCGTCACACCCGGGCAGCTATCGGTTTGGCTCAAGAACTATTCGATAGGCACGCTCACGCGGCTTGAGGGCATAGCCGCCGGCATCGAAAACACCAACTATTACGTCACCACTACACACGGCCGCTACGTCCTGACGCTGTTCGAGAAACTCAAGGCCGTAGAGCTGCCGTTCTACCTCAATCTGATGGCGCATCTCGCGCGCCACGGCATCCCGAGCCCGCAGCCGATCGCCAGCCTCGGCAACGAGTATCTCGGCGCATTGAACGGCAGGCCGGCCGCGATCGTAACGTGCGTGCCGGGGACCGATCTGCAGCAGGTCGATGCGGGGCGCTGCGCGACGATCGGCGGATTGCTCGCGGAAATGCATCTCGCCGGCGCGAGCTACCGCGCCGAGATGCCGAACCCGCGCGGCGCCAAATGGTGGCGGGCCGCGATGCCGCAGGTGCTGCCGTTCCTCGATCAGCGCGCCGCTGCGCTGTTGCGGGAGGAAGTGCGCTTTCAGGCGCTCTACCGCTGCGTGGACCTGCCGCGCGGCGTGATACACGCCGATTTGTTCCGCGACAACGTGCTGTGGGACGGCGCGCGGGTCGGCGGCATCATCGACTTTTATTTCGCCTGCAACGACACGCTGCTCTACGATGTGGCGATCGCGGTCAACGACTGGTGCGGCATGGAGGGAGGCGCGCTCGACCACAGCCACGCCACGGCGCTGCTCGCGGCGTATCATCGCGTGCGGCCGTTTAACGCCCTCGAGCGCGGCGCGTGGCCGGTGATGCTGCGTGCCGGCGCGTTGCGCTTCTGGATCTCGCGGCTCTACGATCTGTATCTGCCACGGCCGGGTCTGCTGACACACGCCAAGGACCCGCGCGAGGTCCAGCGCGTGCTCGAGCATCACGTTGCGTCCGAAGCCGAATTGCGGTCATTATTCGTACCATGAGCATGAATATTCGGACGGTCGACGCTTCCCATGGCTGGCGCTGGATCACAGCGGGCGTGGTGATTTTCCGCAAGAACCCGTCGCGGTGGCTGTTGCTGATCGCGCTGCTCTTCATCGGCAGCCGGGTGTTGCTAGCAATTCCGGTGGTCGGCATGATCGCCGTGTTGATCGCGCCGAATTTCCTTGCCGGCCTGGCGCATGGTGCGGAGGCGCTCGAGCAAGGCAAACCACTGCGGCTGGGCTATCTGGCGAGCGGCTTTCTCAGGAACGCCGCGCGGCTGGTCACGATCGGCGGAGTGTCGCTGGTCGGTCAGTTCCTGACGCTGATGGCGATGGTACTGATCGGCGGCGAGGCGATCGGCAGCGTTGCCAAGACCATGACCGCGGCCGGCACGACACCCGAGACGATACAGGCGATGCGCGCCGCCGCGCCCGGCTTGATGCTCGCCCTGCTGGTGGGGTTCGTGCTGTCCGTGCCGCTGATGATGGCGGTCTGGTTTGCGCCGCTGCTGGTATTCTTCAACGACCTGAAGCCGGTGCCGGCGCTGCTGTTGAGCCTGTCGGCGTGCATCAGGAACATTCTGCCGTTCCTCGTCTACGGCATGGCGGTGCTGGTGCCGGTCGTGGTATTGATGCCAGTCAGCCTCGCGGCGCGTCAGCCCGATCTGGCGCTGTGGCTGCTGGCGCCGGTACTAGTGCCGTCGATTTATGCCGGCTACAAGGACATGTTCGTTCCGGCCGCGGCAACGCAGTAGCAGGTCAGGTTGCCGCATTGGCGGCTACCTGACGCCACGGGGATGTCGGGGAACGCTGCGCGTACCCCGACCTACGAGGCTAGGCGGGAACCAGCCTGGCGTATTCCAACGCCAACCATTTGGTGCCGTTGCGTTGAAAATTCACCTGCACGCGCGCATCCGTACCGCGGCCTTCGGCATTGACGATCACGCCGGCGCCGAATTTCGGATGCGTCACGTTCTGCCCGATGCGCCAGGGTGAATCCGCCTGAATGCTGAATGACGGGGATAGTGTGGTGGCCGTGCGGGGGCCCGCAACGCGGGGGGCCGCGCCGTGAGATCTCGACTCCGAACGCTGGCTTCTGAAGCGTGAACCGATGCGCTTCATCAGCGCCGCCGGAATTTCCTCGAGAAAACTCGACGCAATGTTGTAGCGCGTCTGTCCGTGCAGCATGCGGCTTTGCGCCAACGACAGATAGAGCCGCCGCCGCGCGCGCGTCAGCGCCACGTACATCAGGCGCCGCTCTTCTTCCTTGCCGTCGGCCTCCGACAGGCTGTTTTCGTGCGGGAACAGCCCTTCCTCGAGCCCGCTGATGAACACGCTGTGGAACTCCAACCCCTTGGCCGAATGCACCGTCATCAGCTGCAGCGCGTCCGTACCGGCCTCGGCCTGGTTATCCCCCGCTTCGAGCGCAGCGTGCGCGAGGAAGGCGGTGAGGCTCGTGTCTTCCTGCTGCTCGTCGGATACGAACGCCGTGGCGGCATTGACCAGCTCGCCGAGATTTTCCAGCCGGTCTACGCCTTCGCGCTCGCTCTGGTAATACGGCTTGAGACCGCTGTGCTCGATCACGTGCTCGATGATTTCCGGCAGTGGCAGGCTCGCGGTCGCGGTCCGCATGCCGGTTATCAGCGCCACAAAGGCTGCGACGCCTTTCGCCGGCGAGGCGTGAGGCGTTACATTCTCGCTTTTCCCGCCTTCCGCTTTCTCTTTCGCCGCCTGCCACAAACTCGTGCCATTCGCTTTCGCCGCGTCCTGCAACTGTTCGAGGCTGCGATTGCCGATGCCGCGCGCGGGAAAATTGATCACGCGGGTAAGCGCTCCCACATCGTCATCGCTCGCCAGCAGCCGCAGGTAGGCGAGCGCGTGCTTGATTTCCTGGCGCTCGAAGAAGCGCAGTCCGCCATAGACGCGGTAAGCGACACCCGCACTGAACAGTGCGTGCTCCAGCACGCGCGATTGCGCGTTCGAGCGGTAAAGCAGCGCGATTTCGGACAGGCGCACGCCCTCGCTGTGCAGCGCTTTCACTTCCTCGACGATGAAACCCGCTTCGTCGATATCGGTCGCGGCTTCATAGACGCGCAACGGCTCGCCTTTACTGGCGGAGGTCCACAGGTTCTTGCCGAGCCGCCGGCGGTTGTGCCCGATCAGCGCGTTGGCGGCATCGAGAATGTGCCCGTGCGAGCGGTAGTTCTGCTCGAGCTTGATCACCTTCTCAATTGCGAAGTCCTGCTGCAGGTCCTCCATGTTGGCCGCCGATGCTCCGCGGAAGGCGTATATCGACTGATCGTCATCTCCCACCGCAAAGATCGCGTTGTCCTTGCCGGCCAAGAGCCTCAGCCATTGGTATTGCAGGCGGTTGGTGTCCTGGAATTCGTCGACCAGGATGTGGCGGAAACGGCCGCGGTAATGATCGCGCAGGATTTCGTTTTTCGACAGCAACTCGTGGCAACGCAGCAGCAGCTCGGCGAAATCGACCACGCCTTCGCGCTGGCACTGCTCGTCGTAGGCGGCGTAGAGTTCCTGCATGCGGCGCGAGAAGCTGTCGTAGGCGTCGGCGTCGACCGCACGCCGGCCGGCGTCCTTGTGGCTGTTGATATACCACGCGACCTGCCGCGGCGGAAACTTTTCGTCGTCGACGTTGGCGGCCTTCAGCAGGCGCTTGATCAGCGCGAGCTGGTCCTGGCTGTCGAGTATCTGGAACAGCTGCGGCAGCCCCGCTTCGCGGTAATGCGCGCGCAGCATGCGGTTGCACAGGCCGTGGAAGGTGCCAACCCACATGCCGCGCGTATTGATCGGCAGCATCGCGCTGATGCGCGCGAGCATCTCCTTCGCTGCCTTGTTGGTGAAAGTGACCGCCAGCAATCCGGCCGGGCTCACCTGTCCGGTCTGGATCAGCCACGCGATGCGGGTGGTCAGAACGCGGGTCTTGCCGCTGCCGGCCCCGGCGAGAATCAGCGCCGGCTGGGGCGGCAGCGTGACCGCTTCGAGTTGTGGCGCGTTGAGGCCGGACAGGAACGACGGGTTCATCTAATCATTATGTTAGGCGCTCTATTATCGCGATACTTTCGGCCCGGTGATTCCCAACCTGCCTTTGAGCTTGCCGGCGAGCGCTTCCGCTTCCTGCCGGCTCGGCAAATGCGCGATGCGCACGCGGTAGATCATCGGCCCCGCTGCGCTTTTCAGCGGCCGGATTTCGGCGGCGTAACCGGCGTCGCGCAGCCGGTCGTAGATGGCAAGCGCATCGTTCTGATTATTAGCCTCGGCAAGATATACTTTCCATAATCCGCCCTGGCGCAGCGCGCCCGCGCCGGCCGTGAGCGCGGTCTCTGCCGACCACTCGTCGAGTTGCTGCTGCGACACCCGGGTTACCGGCAGCGCCGGCGCGTTCCTGGGGGCAATATAGAAAGACATCGGCTGGTCCATCGTGAACGCGTCGTTGGCGGCCGCGACCGTGATGCTGCCTTCGACCAGGCAGAAGATATCGCGCGCCGGTTCCGACTTGCCCCACAAGTCGGTACCGCGGATGCCGGCCGTCGTGGCCGCCAGCTTGACTCTGACGTCGCGCTCGCCGCGGAACTTGTGCACCGCCCGCGTGGTGAAGCGGAACGCGCCGCTCACTACGTCGAGCGATGCCGTGACCACTTCCTTGAGGTTGATCTTGCTCTGGCCGAGATCGTCGAGCGCGAGCACGCCATTCTCGCCGAGGCTGATCAGGCTGCCGTCCGCGAGCCGCAGCAGGGCGCGCGCGCCGGGGCCGGTGAATATCCGGTCCTTGTTGGCGATCGCCATGCCGATCGCGAGCGGCTCGCGAGCGCCGCCCGCACGTTCTACCCACGCCGGCGTCTGCACGCCTTCGACCTCGATATTGGCACGCGCCGCCGCCAGCGCGGAACCCGCCGCCAGCATCAGCAACGCCGTCAGAAAAACTTTGATCTTCATGGCCTGCTCCCTTGAGACTCGCGTCTGCGCGGAGGTACGGTTGCGGCGAAATTCGGGATGTGTTGCGGGTATAATTCCCCGTTCAGCCATTGCTTCAGCCAGCGATTTTCAGACCGGCATGCAGAACAAATACAACGCCCACGCTATCGAGCGCGACGCCCAGCAATACTGGGAAGACCAGCGCTCGTTTCGCGCCGTGGAAACGCCGGGCAAACCCAAATACTACTGCCTGTCGATGTTCCCCTATCCGTCCGGCAAACTGCATATGGGACACGTGCGAAACTATACCATAGGCGACGCGCTGACCCGTTACCACCGCATGCGCGGCTACAACGTGCTGCAGCCGATGGGCTGGGACGCGTTCGGCCTGCCAGCCGAGAACGCCGCCATGGCGAACCATGTTCCGCCGGCGCAATGGACCCACGACAATATCGCCTACATGAAGCGCCAGCTCGTCTCCCTCGGTTTCGCGATCGACTGGGAACGCGAACTCGCGACCTGCCAGCCCGCTTACTACCGCTGGAACCAGTGGCTGTTCCTGCGCATGCTCGAAAAAGGCCTCGTCTACAAGAAGACCGGCACGGTCAACTGGGACCCGGTCGATCAGACCGTGCTCGCCAACGAACAGGTGATCGACGGCCGCGGCTGGCGCACCGGCGCGCTCATCGAGAAGCGCGAAATCCCGATGTATTACATGGCGATCACGCGCTACGCCGACGAACTGCTCGCCGCGCTCGACGCGCTGCCCGGCTGGCCCGAGCGCGTCAAGACGATGCAGGCGAACTGGATCGGCAAGAGCCATGGCGTGCGTTTTGCGTTTCCGTACACGCTCGACGGCAGCGACGAAAGATTGTGGGTGTTCACGACCCGCGCCGACACCATCATGGGCGTCACCTTCTGCGTGGTCGCCGCCGAGCACCCGCTCGCGACGCGCGCCGCCCGGAACAACCCGGGGCTCGCCGCTTTTGTCGACGAATGCAAGCGCGGCTCGGTGATGGAAGCAGACGTTGCGACGATGGAAAAGAAAGGCATGCCGACCGGCATCTTCGTCACGCATCCGCTCAGCGGCGAGAAAATTGAAGTCTGGGTCGGCAATTACGTGTTGATGGGCTATGGCGAAGGCGCCGTGATGGGCGTGCCCGGCCACGACGAGCGCGACTTCCACTTTGCCAGACAGCACGGCCTGCGGATCGCGCAGGTGATCGATGTGCCCGGCAATTCCTTCAGTACGGTCGCCTGGCAGGAATGGTACGCGGACAAGGAACACGGCCGCTGCATCCACTCGGGCAAGTACGACGGTCTCGCCTACGTGCAGGCGGTGGCTGCGATCGCCGCCGATCTCAAATCCAGGAGCCTCGGCGAGCAGCAGGTCTTGTGGCGGCTGCGGGACTGGGGCATTTCGCGCCAGCGCTATTGGGGCACGCCGATTCCGCTCATCCACTGCGGCGCCTGCGGCGATGTGCCGGTGCCCGACGCCGAGCTGCCGGTGATGCTCCCCGAAGACTGCGTGCCCGATGGCAGCGGCAACCCGCTCAACAAACGCACTGATTTCCTGAACTGCCCGTGCCCGCGGTGCGGCAAACCCGCCCGGCGGGAGACCGACACCATGGACACCTTCGTCGACTCGTCGTGGTACTACACGCGCTTTGCGTGTGCCGACCAGCACCAGGCGATGGTCGACGACCGCGTCAAATACTGGCTGCCGGTCGATCAGTACATCGGCGGCATCGAGCACGCGATCCTGCACCTGCTCTACTCGCGCTTCTGGACCAAGGTCATGCGCGACCTGGGGCTGGTCCAGCTCGACGAGCCATTCACCAACCTGCTCACGCAGGGCATGGTGCTGAACGAAATTTTCTTCCGCAAACCCGACGCGGGCCGCGTCACCTACTACAACCCGGCGGAAGTCGAAATTGAAGTCGACGCGCGCGGCAGCCGCGCGGGCGCCTGGCTCAGGGCGGATGGCCTGCCGGTCGAGTCCGGCGGCATCGGCACCATGTCGAAATCGAAGAACAACGGGGTCGATCCGCAGTCGCTGATCGAGGAGTACGGCGCGGACACCGCGCGGCTGTTCATGATGTTCGCGAGTCCGCCTGAAGATACGCTGGTGTGGAACGACGCGGGCGTTGAAGGCGCGTCACGGTTCCTGAAACGGTTGTGGAGCTACGGCGTGAAATTCAAGAATGGTGGTGGCCCAGAGCCAAAGATCGCTCCTGGTTTGCAGAAGGCCACGCGCTTCGAAATCCATTCAGTGCTCAAACAGGCCAACCACGACATGGCCAAGCACCAGTTCAACACGGTAGCCTCGGCGGCGATGAAAATATTGAATGCGCTGGAACGGCTGCCCGGTGTGAACGATGAAGTTGTTAAAGAAGGCCTCTGGATCTTGCTGCGCCTGCTTTACCCGATCACACCGCATATAGCCCACGAGCTTTGGAAGGAACTCGAGTTCGAGCAGCAATGGGGAGAAATTCTTTTGGCGGGCTGGCCGGAAGTCGACGAGACTGCCCTGATACAAGACGAAATCGAGCTCGTACTGCAGGTCAACGGCAAGCTGCGCGGCAACATGCGGGTGGCGAAGGACGCCGGCCGTGCTGAGATCGAAGCGCAGGCAATGCAGAATCCAAACGTGCAAAAGCACGTCAACGGCCAGCCGGTGAAAAAAGTCGTCGTCGTCCCCGGCCGGCTGGTCAATGTGGTCGTGTAAGGAGCGCAGGCAATGAAGTACTTCGTTGCGATCATCGGTTGCGTGCTGCTCACTGCCTGCGGCTTCCAGCTACGCGGCCAGGCAGCGCTGCCGTTCGAATCGATGTACGTGCAGACCGGCGGGCCGTCGTCGTTCGCCAGCCAGCTTGCGCGTGCGGTGCGCGCCGGCAGCCAGACTCGCATTACCGACAATCCAAAGGAAGCGCAGGTGACGCTGCAGATCATCGCGGAGGGGCGCGAGCGCGCGATCCTGTCGCTGTCCGGCAGCGGGCGCGTGCGCGAGATCACGCTGCGCTACCGCGTGTCGTACCGCCTCTACGATCAGAAGAACAAGGAACATATTGCGCCGAGCGAAATCCTGCTGCGGCGCGACCTGTCGTATACCGATGCCGACGTGATCGCGAAGGAACAGGAAGAAGCGCTGCTGTATCGCGACATGCAAAGCGACGCCGTGCAGCAATTAGTACGCCGTCTGCAGCTAACGCGCATCGATACCTGAATGCGCCCGGGCGGCTGACTTCGTGCGCATTTCCACCGAACAACTGCCGCAACAGCTCGCGCGCGGCCTTGCCCCGCTCTACACGATCCACGGTGACGAGCCGCTGCTCGCGCTCGAGGCGGCCGACCGCCTGCGCGCCAGAGCGCGCGCGGACGGCTACAGCGAACGCGAAGTGCTGACCGTGGAGCCGCATTTCGACTGGTCGCAGCTCAGAATGAGCGGGCAGTCGCAATCGCTGTTCGCCTCCCGCCGTATCCTCGAACTGCGCATCCCGGGTGGCAAGCCCGGAGCCGAAGGCAGCCCGGCGCTGCAGGATTTTTGCGCGCGGCTGCCCGCCGAGACCATCACGCTCGTCTGCCTGCCCGGAATCGACTGGCGCGCGCAGAAGTCAGCGTGGTTTGCGGCGCTCGAGGCCGCCGGTACGATGGTCGAGGCGAAGCCGGTCACCCGCAACGCGCTGCCGGCGTGGATCGCGGCACGACTCAAAGCCCAGCAACAGCACGCCGGCGAGGAGACGCTCGAATTCATCGCCGAGCGCGTCGAAGGCAATCTGTTAGCCGCGTATCAGGAAGTGCAGAAGCTCGCACTGTTGTTCCCACCCGGCAAGCTCGAGTTCGAGCAGGTCAAGGACTCCGTGTTCGACGTCGCGCGCTTCGACGTATTCGATCTCGGCGCGGTCCTGATCGCCGGCGACGCGCAGCATTACGCGCGCGTGCTCGACGGCCTGCAGGGCGAGGGCACCGCCCCGCCGCTCGTGCTGTGGGCGGTAGCCGAAGAGATACGCGCGCTCGCCAGACTGCTCGCCGCGCTTGCCGACGGCCACCCCGTGCAGCAGGCGCTGCGCGATGCGCGCATCTGGGGAGCGGCGCGCCAGAGCCTCATGCAACGCCACATCAAACGTTTCACTGCGCAGCAGACCGAGGCGGCGCTCATGCACGCAGCGGCGGTCGATCGCATGATCAAAGGTCTCGCCAAAGGCGACGTGTGGGACGAATTGCTGCAACTCGGGCTACGGTTCGCCGTGGCGTCCCGCGCGAGTGCCGAAAAAACGCGGTAGAATCCTCGCGAAACCCGCGTGGGAATTGGGTGCCGCGCGGCTTGCGCATATGGATATTCAAGTCTACATGGTCGGCGTCGGCAGGCAGGCGCGCGCAGCCGCGCGGCTTGTGGCAAAAGCCGATACCGCAACCAAGAATCAGGCGTTGACGCTCACCGCGCAGGCGATCGGGCGCGATGCCAAGCGCCTGCTCGACGCGAACGCAACCGACCTCGCGGCCGCGCGCGCGAAAAAACTCGACGCGCCGCTGATCGACCGCCTCACGCTCACCGAACAAACCATCGCCAGCATGGCGGACGGGCTGCTGCAGATCGTCAAGCTGCCCGATCCCGTCGGTGAAGTGAGCGGCCTCAAGCGGCAGCCGTCGGGCATCGAGGTCGGCCGCATGCGCGTGCCGCTCGGTGTGGTCGCGATCATTTACGAGGCGCGGCCCAACGTCACCGCCGACGCGGCCGGGCTGTGCCTGAAAGCGGGCAATGCCGTGATCCTGCGCGGCGGTTCGGAAGCGATCCACTCCAATCAGGCGATCGCCGCGTGTGTGCACGAAGGACTCACGGGCGCAGGCTTGCCCGCCACCGCCGTGCAGGTGATAGCGACCACCGATCGCGCCGCAGTCGGCGAGCTGCTGCGCATGAACGAATACGTGGACATCGTCGTGCCGCGCGGCGGCAAAGACCTGATCGAACGCGTGATGCGGGAGTCGCGCATTCCGATGATCAAGCATCTCGACGGCGTATGCCACGTCTATATCGACGACAAGGCCGACATCGAGAAAGCCATTCGCATCGCCGACAACGCCAAAACACAGCGCCTCGGCACCTGCAACACAATGGAGACGCTGCTGGTGGCGCGCGGCATTGCCGACCAGGTACTGCCGGAGCTTGCGAAAATTTATATCGCCAAAGGCATCGAACTGCGCGGCGACGCAGCGGCATTGCGGATTTTGCACGCCGCATTCGGCGCCGGCGCGCCGCAGATCAAGGCGGCAACCGAGGAAGACTGGTACACCGAATACCTCGCAGCGATTCTGGCGGTGCGGATCGTCGACGGGCTCGATCAGGCCATCGATCACATCGCACGCTACGGCTCGCAGCATACCGACGCAATCGTCACCGAAGATGAGGCGCGCGCGCGCCGTTTCCTGCGCGAAGTCGATTCGAGCTCGGTGATGGTCAATGCTTCAACGCGATTCGCCGACGGCTACGAATACGGCCTCGGCGCCGAGATCGGCATTTCGACCGACAAGCTGCATGCGCGCGGCCCGGTCGGGCTCGAAGGCTTGACGTCGCGGAAATGGGTGGTGTTCGGCCACGGCGAGATCAGAACGTGAGCGAGACCATCGAAGTTAAAGTCCCCGATATCGGCGATTTCAAGGACGTCGCTATCGTCGAAATCCTGGTCCAGCCCGGCGACAGCGTCCAGCCCGAAGATCCGCTGATCGCGCTCGAGTCCGACAAGGCAACGCTGGAGATACCCGCGCCGCAGGCAGGCACGGTCAGGGAACTGCGGGTCAAGGTCGGCGACAGGGTTTCCCAGGGCACCCTGATCCTTACGCTCGAGGCGACCGGCACTGTAACTGCGGCGCCCGTGGCTGTCGCCGACTCGCCGGGGCCGCCGACACCTGCCGCACCATCGGCCGCAGCGCCAGCGCAACCTGTAACGCCGGCTGCCACGGCGCCCGCCGCAGCGGCGTCCTACACTGGCCCGAAAGGCGACTTCCACGCCGAAGTGGTCGTGCTCGGCGCGGGTCCCGGCGGTTATACCGCGGCCTTCCGCGCCGCGGATCTCGGCAAGCACGTCGTGCTGATCGAGCGTTATCCGACGCTGGGCGGAGTATGCCTTAACGTCGGCTGCATTCCGTCGAAAGCGCTGCTGCACGTCGCAAAAGTAATCGCCGAAGCCAGTGAGATGGAGCGCAGCGGCGTCACGTTCGGCAAGCCGAAAATCGAAATCGACAAACTGCGCGCGTGGAAGGATGGCGTGATCCGCAAGCTCACCCACGGGCTCGCCGCGCTCGCCAGGCAGCGTAAAGTCATGGTCATTCAGGGCCGCGGCGAATTCGCTACGCCGCATCTGCTCCGCGTCGAGACTCAGGATGGCGTCAAGACCGTATCGTTCGACAACTGCATCATCGCCGCAGGCTCGAGCGTGGCGCGCATCCCCGGCTTTCCCTACGACGATGCGCGCCTGATCGACTCGACCGGCGCGCTCGCGCTGCCGGAAGTGCCGCAGCGGCTGCTGGTGATCGGCGGCGGCATTATCGGGCTCGAGATGGCGACCGTGTTCGATGCGCTCGGCTCCAGGATCACTGTCGTTGAGTTGCTGGACGGCCTGATGCCCGGCGCCGACCGCGACCTCGTGCGCCCGCTCGCCAAACGAATCGAAAAACGCTACGAAAAAATCCTGCTCAAGACCAAAGTCTCCAAAATCGAACCCGCCGCCAACGGTTTGAAAGTCACGTTCGAGGGCGACAGCGCGCTGGCATCCGGCACGTTCGACTACGTGCTGATGGCGGTCGGCCGCAGTCCGAACGGGCGCGTGATCAAGGCCGAAACCGCGGGCGTCGCGGTCAACGCGCGCGGCTACATACCGGTCGACCGGCAGATGCGCACCAACGTGCCGCATATTTTCGGCATCGGCGACATCGTCGGCGAGCCGATGCTCGCGCACAAGGCAACACACGAAGGCAAGCTCGCCGCCGAAGTCATCGCGGGCCATAAAGTTGCGTTCGACGCGCGCACCATTCCCTCGGTTGCCTATACCGATCCCGAAGTGGCATGGATGGGGCTCACCGAAACGCAGGCCCAGGCACAGGGCGTCGCGTACGACAAAGCGGTATTCCCGTGGGCGGCGAGCGGCCGCGCGCTCGCGACCGGCCGCGACGAAGGCATGACCAAGCTGCTGTTCGACCGGGACTCCAGGCGCATCATCGGCGCCGGCATGGTGGGCGTAAACGCCGGGGAGTTGATTGCCGAGACTGTGCTCGCGCTCGAGATGGGCGCCGACGCGTCGGACATCGGACTCACCATCCATCCGCATCCGACGCTTTCAGAAACTGTCTTCTTCGCCGCCGAAATTGCCGACGGATCGATTACCGACCTTTACCTGCCGAAAAAATGAGCGGGCGTTACTGCAATCCCGTGGCCAGCGCCACGATCACGGTGCCTTCGCGGCTTTCGACTTCGACCTCGTATTGCCGTTTGGGATCTGCGTCCTCGACCCCGTGTTGTCCCTGCGCGTTCAGTTCCTTCTTGGGCCACACCAGAAATCCGCGCATCGGCACGCCGCGCTCGATCGCTTCATGGACATTGGCGTGGTGGCGTGCGCCGGTGTTGCTCTGCAGGTCTTTATCCTCGCACAGGGTATAGCGGTAAACGCCGCTCTTCACGCGCTTCAGGCGGTCGGACCAGAGCGTCACCCACAGGGTCGAGCGGTCTTCGGTCCATTTCGATGAATCATTGCGCGTGCCGCCCACGGCGCCGAGTTGTTCCCACGCGACTGTGATTTTAGGTTTCATGATTTCCTTTTCGATCCTACCGTTGGACCATTCTAAACCCACCCGGGTTCCAGCGGCTGATTAAATTGTGTGCAGCCCCTGCCGGAATCGGCCTCGGCGCATGGGTCAAAGCCCATAAAAGGGGGGGTTTCGGCTAATATTCGTTACGGGCGCGGGCCCGGAACCTCGCCGCTCGTGGCTGTCATTTCCTTTAACGCCGAATCATTCCGCATGAGGGACCCATGATCCGCAAACTCAGAACCCAACGCGACAATCAGCAATGGATGCTCGACCTGGCGCTCAACATGCGCGGGCGGGTGCAGAACTTCGAGCGCGACGACCTCGAAGTGCCGGCGGGAAAACGCGCTCGCAACTACCGCATGCTCCCCAAGGTCTGGCGCGAGGCAGCGGAGCGCCACGAAAAACTCGCCCGGCGGGCGCAGGCAAGCGGCGCGCAGGAAACCGCCACGGCGCATTACGATCATGCGATCGAAGCCTACCGCATGGCGCAACACCCGATTTTCTTCGACGATCATCCGGTCAAGATTCATCTCTGCGAGAAAATGTCCGAGATGGTCGACCGCCGCTCGAAAGTGGCGAGCTACCCGATCGAACGGGTCGAGGTGCCGTTTGACGGCGGCAAGACGATTTCCTGCCTGCTGCACCTGCTGCCGGACCGGCGTAAAGCGCCGGTCGTGATCTACGTGCCGGGGATGGACCAGACCAAGGAAGTTTTTCCCAAGGCGCACCACAACATCGCGTTATCGCGCGGCTTTCACGTACTGGCGATGGATGGACCCGGCCAGGGTAACTCGAACCTGCAGAAAATCCGCGCGGTGAAAGACAACTACGAGCGCGCCGGCGCCGCAGTGATCAGCTACCTGCAAAAGCGCCCGGAGATAGACGCGAAGAAGATCGCGATCTACGGCATCAGCATGGGAAGCTACTGGTCGCTGCGCTTGTCCAGCTACGATCACCGCGCGGCGGCAGTAGTCAGTTCAGTGGCGTGCTTCAACCCGAACAACACGATCTTCACGCAGTCCTCGCCGCGCTTCAAGCAGATGTTCATGTACATGGCGGGTTACGAAAACGAGGACAAGTTCGACGAAAAAGTGGCCAAGGGAATGACGGTGCGTGGTTACCTCGACAAAATAAAATGTCCGACGCTGCTGGTGACCGGCGAATTCGATCCGCTGTGCCCTCTCGAGGATGCAGTCGAGGCATTCGGGGATCTCAAGGTCCCCAAAGAAATGTGGGTAATGGAAAACCAATACCACCCGCTGTGGGGAATCGCGAACCTGGGCGGCCTGGACTGCCACGAGTACGTGCTCGACTGGCTGCATGCTTTGTTCGCGGGCAAGATGTCGCCAAAGAAAAGCGGCCGCATCGCGTACATCAGGGAAAACGGCGATGGCCCGTGGGGCAACTGCGAGTGGACGCCGCCTACCGGCACCGGACAAGCCTATTTTTGATGCCAGCGGACGGCTGGGGATTGCAGTAAATATCGTGGCCACCCGGGGGAACATTATCGTTCTGGAATGAGTCTATTTTCTGTTTCAGAGCAAAGGCTTGTATGGCATACAAGTGTCGCCGCCGTGGCTGCGATAACAAACGTTGTTGCGTCACAACAATATAAGACACTAGTGCTTGAAATTACAGACCTTTTCAGCGTCGTGACAGAGGGGTAAACTAGCGCCCACCCAAGACCGCCCTGAATCCGTTTTATGGCTCGAGCGTTAGTACGTCTCACCGGCGAAGCTGAGCAGCAGATAACGAGCAAGGCGTAGCAAGGAGACGAATTGAAGCCGACCGATATTCACCAGCCAGATTATTTCCATAAAGTCGTAGATTGTCAGTGGGCGTGTCCCGCCCACACCCCCGTTCCCGAATACATCCGGTTGATCGCTGCTGGCCGCTACAGCGACGCGTACATGATCAACTGGGAATCGAACGTGTTTCCCGGCATTCTGGGCCGCACCTGCGACCGCCCGTGCGAGCCGGCGTGCCGCCGCGGCCGCGTCGAGGAAAACAATGGCGAGAAACCGGAGCCGGTAGCGATCTGCCGCTTGAAACGCGTCGCCGCGGATTACAAGGACGACATACGCGGCAGGCTGCCTAAAGCGCCCGCCAGGAAGAACGGCAAGCGCATCGCGCTGATCGGGGCCGGCCCCGCCTCGCTCACGGTCGCGCGCGATCTCGCGCCGCTCGGCTATCAGTTGACGTTGTTCGACGGTGACCAGCGCGCGGGCGGCATGATCCGCACCCAGATCCCGAAATTCCGCCTGCCCGAATCCGTAATCGACGAGGAAGTCGGCTACATACTCGACATCGGCGTCGAGTTCCGCGGCGGGAACCGCATCGACAGCCTGAAGCAACTGCTCGCCGGAAAATACGACGCGATCTTCGTTGGCACCGGCGCACCGCGCGGGCGCGACCTCGAGATCCCGGGACGCAAGGAGGCTGCGGCCAACATCCACATCGGCATCGACTGGCTCTCCAGCGTGTCGTTCGGCCACATCGACAAGATCGGCAAGCGCGTGATCGTGCTTGGCGGCGGCAACACCGCGATGGACTGCTGCCGCTCGTCGAAGCGCCTGGGCGGCGAGGACGTGAAAGTGATCGTGCGCTCGGGCTTCGAGGAAATGAAAGCCTCGCCGTGGGAAAAAGAAGACGCGCAACACGAAAACATCCCGATCCTCAATTATCTCGTGCCGCTGGAATTCACGCACCAGAACGGCAGGCTCACGGGTGTCAGGTTCGAGAAAGTGAAAGCCGAATACGACGCCGCATTTGGCAAACCCGGCCGCCGCAAGCTCGTGCCGACCGGCGAGCCGGCGGTGCATTATGAATGCGACGACGTGCTGGTCGCCGTCGGTCAGGAAAATGCGTTCCCGTGGATCGAGCGCGACATCGGCATCGCGTTCAATGAATGGGGTATGCCGGTCGTCGACAAGGTCACGATGCAGTCGTCCCTGCCCCACGTGTTCTTCGGTGGTGATTCCGCGTTCGGCCCCAAGAACATCATCTGGGCGGTCGCGCACGGCCACGACGCGGCGATTTCGATCGACAAGCTGTGCCACGGCGAGGACGTGAGCGTGCGCCCGCCGCCGATGGTGACCCTCGCGTCGCAGAAGATGGGCATCCACGAGTGGAGCTACGACAACGACATCTCAGGCGACGAGCGCTACAAGGTGCCGCTCAAGGACCAGAAAATCGCGCTGAAGAACATCAAGATCGAAGTCGAGCTCGGCTTCGATCCCAAGCTTGCGCTCGCCGAAGCCGGGCGCTGCCTCAACTGCGACGTGCAGACGGTGTTTTCGCCCAAGCTGTGCATCGAGTGCGACGCCTGCGTCGACATCTGCCCGATGGACTGCATCACGTTCACGCCTAACGGCGAGGAACAGGAACTGCGCACGCGGCTCAACGCGCAAGCGCACAACCTGACGCAGGATCTTTACGTGTCGGACGCGCTCAAGACCGGCCGCATCATGGCGAAAGATGAGGACGTGTGCCTGCACTGCGGGCTGTGCGCCGAGCGCTGCCCGACCGGCGCGTGGGACATGCAGAAGTTCCTGCTGGACATGACTCACGCCGGGCCGGGATGCCGCAACAAACCGCAACGGAAAGCCGCATGAAGCGTATTGAGGCTGTCAACGATTTCGTCGTCAAGTTCGCCAACGTCAACGGCTCGGGTTCGGCGAGCGCCAACGAGTTGTTCGCGCGCGCCATTCTGCGCATGGGCGTGCCGGTCTCGCCGCGCAACATCTTTCCGTCGAACATCCAGGGCCTGCCGACGTGGTACGAAGTGCGCGTCAGCGAAAACGGCTATCAGGCCCGGCGCGGCGGTGTCGATCTGATGGTGGCGATGAATCCGCAGACGTGGGACGCCGACCTCAAGGAAATCGAGGCGGGCGGCTACGTGTTCTACGACAATACCAAGCCGCTGCCAAAGTCCAGGTTTCGCGATGACATCAATGTCATCGGCATGCCGTTGACCGAAATCTGCAACTCCACCTACACGGATCCGCGCCAGCGGCAGCTGTTCAAGAACATCATCTACGTCGGCGCGCTGTCCGCGCTGCTCGAAATCGACCCCAACGAGATCGAGCGCCTGTTCTCGGAGCAATACAAGGGCAAGGAAGTGCTGCTGCAATCGAACGTCAAGGCGCTGCGGCTGGGGCGCGACTACGCGCTGGCCAATCTCAGCTGCCCGCTGGGACTGCGCATTCAGCGCGCCAACGCCGTCGGCAACAAGATCTTCCTGGAAGGCAACAACGCCGCCGCGCTCGGCGCCATCTACGGGGGTGCTACGGTGTGCGCGTGGTACCCGATCACGCCCTCGTCGTCGCTGGCCGAGTCGTTCATCAGGCATTGCCAGAAATACCGCATCGATCCCGCGACGGGCAAGCAGAAGTTCGCGGTCGTGCAGGCCGAGGACGAACTCGCCTCGATCGGCATGGTAATCGGCGCCGGCTGGAACGGCGCGCGCGCGTTCACCGCCACCTCCGGGCCCGGCATCTCGCTGATGACGGAATTCATCGGGCTCGCCTATTTCGCCGAAATCCCGGCGGTGATCATCGATGTGCAGCGCGGCGGGCCGTCGACCGGCATGCCCACGCGCACCCAGCAGTCCGACCTGCTGGCGTGCGCATATGCTTCGCACGGCGACACCAAGCACGTGCTGCTGTTCCCCGAGGATCCGCGCGAATGTTTCGAGTTTGCGGCCAAAGCCTTCGACCTCGCCGATCGTCTGCAGACCCCGATCTTCGTGATGACCGATCTCGACATCGGCATGAACACGCGCCTGTGCGAGCCGCTGCAGTGGGACGATAGCCAGGCCTATGACCGCGGCAAGGTGATGACCCACGATGAACTTCAGGCCGGCAAGGACTTCGGCCGCTACAACGACGTCGACGGTGACGGCATTGCCTACCGCACCTATCCCGGCACGCATCCGACGCGCGGCGGCTACTTCACGCGCGGCACCACCAAGGACCGTTACGCGCGCTACAGCGAGACCGGCCCCGATTATGTCTACAACGTGCAGCGGCTGTTGCGCAAGTTTGAGACGGCGAAGAAATACGTGCCGGTGCCGCTGCTGTATCCGGCGGAAAAACCGGCGCGGTTTGGCGCGATTTTCTACGGCTCGACGAGTCCCGCCATGCAGGAAGCGCTCGATGTGCTGGCCTCCCGCGGCATCCACGTCAACGCGCTGCGCGTGCGCGGCTTCCCGTTCCAGGATGAAATCGCGGACTTCGTCGCCTCGCACCCCTGGGTGTTTGTCGTCGAACAAAACCGCGACGCGCAATTGAAGACGCTCCTCGTCACCGAAGCCAAGGTCAATCAGACGCGCCTGCTGTCGGTACTGCATTACGACGGCACGCCGATCACCGCGAGGTTTATCGTCGACCAGATATCGCAGCACGCCGCCGCGCGCACGGTGGTTCCGCTCAAGAAAGTGGTGTCGTGAGCGGATTGCGGAGCCCATCGCGCAACGACACCATCCCCGCGCAAGCAGGGATCCAGACCGAAGGCTGAATCCATGACTTATCTAAGCAAGCCCCAGTTGCACCATCCCGAACTTCCCAAGAATCAGGTCGGCCACACCCGCCGCGACTACGAAGGCAAGATCTCGACGCTGTGCGCCGGCTGCGGCCACGACTCGATCTCGGCCGCGCTGATCCAGGCGTGCTGGGAAATGAACATCCAGCCGCACAAGGTCGCCAAGCTCTCCGGCATCGGCTGCAGCTCGAAGACGCCGGACTATTTCCTCGGCAATTCGCACGGCTTCAACAGCGTGCACGGCCGCATGCCCTCGGTGCTCACCGGCGCGAATCTGGCCAACCGGGAACTGCTCTACCTGGGCGTCTCCGGCGACGGCGATTCGGCGTCGATCGGGCTCGGCCAGTTCGCGCACTGCATGCGGCGCGGCGTCAACATGGTCTACATCGTCGAGAACAACGGCGTCTACGGCCTCACCAAAGGCCAGTTCTCGGCGACCGCGGACAAAGGCTCGAAGTCGAAACGCGGCGTCGTCAACAGCGACGAGCCGATCGACATGGTGGGGCTCGCGCTGCAACTCGGCGCCTCCTTCGTGGCGCGCAGTTTTTCCGGTGACAAGAAGCAGCTGGTGCCGCTGATCAAGGCCGCGATCGAACATAAGGGCGCGGCATTCATCGACGTCGTGTCGCCCTGCGTCGCGTTCAACAATCATTCCGGTTCGACCAAGAGTTACGACTACGTGCGCGAGCACAACGCCGCGGTCAATCGGCTCGACTTCATTACCGGGCGCGAAGAAATCACCGCCGATTACGAGCCGGGCACGGTGACCACCGTCACGCAGCATGACGGCTCGGTGCTGCGGTTGAGGAAGCTCGCCGCCGACTATGCCGCAACCGACCGCATCAAGGTGATGAACTACCTGCAGGAGCGCGCGGCCGCGGGCGAGGTCGTCACGGGGCTGCTCTACGTTAATCCCGATTCATCCGACCTGCACGAGCATCTCAACACGATTCCCACGCCGCTCAGTCAGCTCGGCGTGCGCGAACTGTGCCCGGGCAACGTCGCGCTCGAAAAAATCAACGCCGCGCTGCGGTAGGGCGCGGATTCATTGCGCCAGCAAACCGCGCGCAAACGATTCGGCGCGATGAATCCGCGCCCTACCGCCTGACGCCCGGCGTTTCGATCGGCAGATTGCCCGAGCGCCAGGCAAGAAAAAACTCGAGTTCAAGATACTCGGACGCGCCATATGGCGGTATTTCGGCGCGCACGGCCGAAAAACACGAACGGAACTTGCGATGCAGCGATCCCACCGCCTGCCATTCCAGCCGGTAAACCGGATACACATTGCCGTGGCCCTGGCTGATGGTCTCCGGCCCGAGTTTTTTGCCCCAATGGTCCTGATGACACTGTGCGCATGACAGGTTCAGTTGTCCCATCCGGCGGTAAAACATCGCGCGACCCGCCTCGAAATGGCTGCGGTTCTGCCAGTCGATGCTCACACTGAACGGCATGCCGCGCGATTGCATCGCGACGTACGCGGCGAGCGAAAGCAGTTCCTCGGATTCGTAACGCAGCGGTTCGGCCTGCTGGCGGCGCTCGCGGCACTGCATGATGCGGCCCTCGAGGTTGATCAGGCGCGCGGCGCCGGGATCGAGCAGCGGATACCGCGTGGCGACGCCCCGCATGCTTACTTTGGCGTCGCTGTGACAACTCGCGCATGATTTGCCGTCCCTGCCCGCCGGCTCCCGCCACAGTTTCGCGCCGCGTTCGACCCACAGCATGCCGGGATTCGCGAAGTCGTCAGCCTGCAGCGCGCGTATGTCAGCGCTGACGAACTCGATTCCGGATTTGAGGGGATGAGGCCGCTGCGGTTCTGCTGCCGATGCTGCGGCAGCAAAGAAGATCGCAATGCAGATGCCGGTGTACGCGTTCACCCAACGACCGTGATGGAAGCCCGCTCGCTGCCGCGCTCGCCCGCGTCGTCCACCCACGAAAACTCAATCTCGCCACTCGCCTCGGCGGTCGTATAGAACTGCAGATAAGGATTGGCTGCGATGCCGGAACCCATCTCGGCGCGAAAAATCTCCGCGCCGTTATAACGGCACACCAGGCTATTGATGACATTCTTGGGAATCGGCTTGCCAGCTTGGTCGTAGCGGTAGCCGGTTTCCATCGCATGCTGGATCGCGATGCGGATTTCGATCACCTGGCCGCGCTTTGCCTCCCGCGGCAACTGGACTCGTGCAACCATGTCAGGAGGCGTCCAAGCAGGCGGACTCCGTGACCTCGACCTCGGCGCTTCCCGACCAGAACGAACCGTCCGAGAGCTGCACGATGGCAAGCAGCCGCTGTGTGGTGGCCAGCCGCACGCGCGTAACCACCTCCGCACGTCCCGCCTTTGAGCCCAAAAAAAACGTCGCCATGACCGGGCGTGGGTTTTTTTCAGACAACAATGTGATGCTGCGCACGTAATCGGTCGCAGTCATGGGGCTCGCCACGCTCACCTTGAGCGGCACAGAATTGCCGTTGTCGGCCAGCCGCGGCGTGTCCACCGTCACGCGCCCGGAGCTGACCCGCGCACCGCCCGTGACCTGGCTCACGAGCGGGGCGAACGCATCGCTCTGCGCGCGCGCCGCGCGCATTGAAAGCAGCACCGCCGGCAAACTTGCCAGCAACGAAATGAAACGGCGACGCGCGCTCATTGGCATCAACGCAGGGTCAGCAGGAATGCGACGGTGTCTTCGATCTGCTGCGCAGTGAGTATCGGCTTGCCGCGCCACGCGGCGGCCACCTGGTTGTATCCATCGACGCGGTAATACGAAGGCATGATGGTGTCCCGGTTCAGGCGCGCCGAATCGATGATGCGCAGGCGCAGCTGACCTCCACTGAACCGCGCGCCGACTCCCTCCAGCGGTGATGCAACATTACCCATGAAGCGCCCCCCGGGCACGGTGTGGCACAAATAGCAGTTGGCGTCGCGCCCCTCGAACAACGTGCGGCCGCGCCCGGGATCGCCGGGCTCAGCCGTAAGCGCCGCGTTGACCGCGTCACCGGATACGCGATACGGCACGAGCGGCGCTGACACGGGTGCCGCGCAGCCTGCCGCAATACCACACACCGCAAGCCACGCCCATCCGCGCATGCCACCCGGCTCCTGGCAGTCAGACCAGGGTCATGCCTTGATTCTTGAGCGGCAGGGTGCGCACCGGCTTGCCGGTGGCCGCATGGATGGCGTTCAGGACGGCAGGCACCACGACGCAGATCGTCGGCTCGCCCACGCCGCCCCAGAAATCGTAGGTCGGCACGATCACCGTCTCGACCTTGGGCATCTGGGACAACCGCGCGACCCGGTAGGTGTCGAAGTTCAACTCCGCGGCGCGCCCGTTCTGCACCGAGATCTCGCTTTGCAATGAGTCGAACCCGTAAGCCACCGAGCCTTCGACCTGGGCGGCGATCGTGGCAGGATTGACCGCATGGCCGCAATTGAGTGCCAGCACCATGCGGTGAACCTTGACCTCGCCCTTGCCGCTGACCGAAACCTCGGCAACAGCCGCCGAGTAGCTGCCATACCCCATGAACTGCGCGATTCCGCGATGCACACCGGCTGCCAGCGGCTTGCCCCAATCGCCTTTCTCCGCCGCCGCATTCAGCACAGCCAGATGCTTGGGATGTTTTTGCATGAGCGCGCGCCTGAATTCGAGCGGATCCTTGCCGGCTGCCCGTGCCGCCTCGTCCATGAAGCATTCCAGGTACAGGCCGTTCTGGTTGGTGTTGACGCCGCGCCAAGGACCGACCGGAACGTGCGTATTGCGCATCGCGTACTCGATGCGCAGGTTCGGCACGGTGTAGCCAAACTGCGCGTCGCCAGGTTCTTTCCACAAACCCTGGAGCTGTCGCCTGTCCTTGCCCTCCTTGATGTTGTGCGGGGCCAGGTAGGCATTGATCGACTGCCCGGATACCCGTATGTGCAACCCGACAAGATTGCCACTCTGATCGACGCCCGCGGACAGCTTGCATTGCGAGATCGGACGGTAGAAGTCATGCGCCTGATCCTCCTCGCGGCTCCAGATCAGCTTGACGGGGACACCCGGGAACTGCTTCGCAATGGCGACTCCCTGGCGCACGTAATCCTGGGTGCCGCCGCGCCGGCCGAAACCGCCGCCCAGACCGTGATTGTAGGCTTCGCATTGCGCCAACGGCAGGCCGGATGACGTGGACAACGCCGCCAGCGATGCTTCCGCATTCTGGCTTGGCATCCACACCTCGGCCCTGTCCGCCGTGATCCTGACCGTGCAGTTCATGGCCTCCATGCACGAGTGGGAAAGGAAAGGCGTGCTGTAGACCGCCTCGACCTTTATCGCGGCGCCCGCGATTACCTTCAGCGCGTCGCCGTACTGCGTATCGGCGAACGCGTCGTCCGCCGTCAGACCCTCCTTGAGGTGCGCCGCGATGGTCGCGCTCGACTGCTTTGCGTTGGGCCCTTCATCCCACACGATCGGCAGCGCATCGAGCGCCGTTTTGGCGCGCCACCAGGTATCCGCGACGACCGCGACGGTCGAATCGTTTACCGTGACCACCCCGCGCACGCCAGGCCTGCCTGCAACCTTGGCCTCGTCGTAGCTCACGAGTTTGCCGCCGTACACCGGACAAGCCTTGATCGCGGCGTTGAGCATGCCCGGCAACTTCAAATCGATCGAATAGACCTTGCTGCCGTTCAACTTGTCGGCCGTGTCCAGCCGCATCATCGGCTTGCCGGCGATCTTCCAGTCTTTCGGATTCTTGAGCTTGATGCTCTTGGCGTCCGGCGGGGTCAGCTTCGCTGCTGCCGCGGCGACCTTGCCGTAGCTCGTCCAGCGTCCGGTGGCCGCGTGTGTGATGATGCCGTTGGCCACAGTGACCTCGCTGACGGTCACTTTCAAGTCATCGGCCGCCGCTTGCAGCAGCATCATGCGCGCGGCGGCACCGCCCTGGCGGACATAGTCATTCGAGCCGCGGATGCCGCGGCTGCCACCAGTCGCCATGTCGCGCCAGATGCGCTTGCGGGCCAGGTTCTGGCCGGCGGTAATCGGCTCGATCGCAACCGTCTTCCAATCGCACTCGAGTTCCTCGGCGACGAGTTGCGCAAGGCCGGTATGGGTGCCCTGCCCCATCTCAGAGCGCGCGATGCGGATTACGCAGGTGTCGTCCGGTTTGACGACGACCCACGCATTGACTTCGGGGCCAGCGGCGGCGCTCTGCGCCGCTGCCGTCCCGACGCCGAATGGGAAATTGAATCCCAGTGCCAGCCCGCCGCTCGCGGCGGCGGCGGAACCGACAATGAATTTTCGGCGCGAAAGACTCGTGATCGGGTTGCCGTGTGTCTTTTTCATGACGGATCTCCTCTCGCCTACGCTACGGTTGGGTGATCGACATGGGCAGCGAAATCGTCCGCCCTGGCGGTATCAGCCGCCATGTGAATAATGGAGCCGCCACCCTTGGCGGTCCCAGCCGCCATGTGCACGGCCGCCCTGACGCGCTGGTAGGTGCCGCAACGGCAAATATTGGTCATCGCCGCGTCGATGTCCTTGTCGGTAGGCTGCGGGTTCTTGCTGAGCAGCGCCACGGCAGCCATGATCTGTCCCGACTGGCAATAGCCGCACTGCGGCACATCGAGCGCTGCCCAGGCTCTTTGCACCGGGTGCGAACTGCCACGCGACAGGCCTTCGATGGTGGTGATGCGCTTGCCCACAGCGGCTGAAACCGGCATCGAACAGGAACGCACCGGCTCGCCGTCGATATGCACGGTACAGGCGCCGCACTGCGCGACGCCACACCCATATTTCGTGCCGGTGAGGCCCACCTGCTCGCGGATGACCCACAGCAGCGGCGTGTCGGACTCGACGTCGACTTGCCACGAACTTCCGTTGATATTGAGTTGTATCATTTCTCCTCCAGCGTTAACTCACCAAGAAACAAGGCTACTCGAATGTTGCTGCCACGCGATTCAGCGAGTCTCCCGGACCCCTCCTGCGCCCCGCCGCGATACGGTCTCCCGGGCGGGGAAATAGTGGCGAAAAAGCTGATTTTTGGTAAACAGTTTTGCGAGCAGATTATTCCAGCCACCGGCGCGGGTCAAGTCGGGTAACAGCGAGCACTGCGAACGTGGTCAGCAGCAGCGTGGGCGCCTGCTACTGCAGGATTCCAGGTGCGCAATTCATCCTGCGCCACCCTTGCACCACGCGTACAGGGCGTCATACATGATCATGCCGTGTTTAAGCATCTCGTGGTCATCCTTGAAGATGTGCGACAACCCCAACGACATGGCGGCCAGTCCCGCTGCCTGTGGGGCGAGATCCAGCCTGGCGGTATCGGCGCCACGGACAATCACCGCGAGTTGTTGAAGTGCGGGATCCGTGAGGTGATAGGTCTTCAGAAATGCGTCGAAGCTGCAAAGTTCGCCGTCGTGCGAAAACTGCACGTCCGGAACGTCATAGGGAATAGCCTCTGTTTCTTTGGCGGCGCTCAGTACCTTGCCCGTCGGCACATACAAGAACTCGGCTTCGGGATCGATAAAGCGTGCGATGAGCCACGGGCAGGCTATCCGGTCGATCTTCGGACGTTCGCGCGTGACCCAACGCGTGGAAGCATTACCGGCTTTTTGCATGAGACGTCCAACCGCAGGCCTCCAACCGTCCTCGATACCGCCGACGAGATAGCGCGCGGATATCCCGGCCTCCCTGAGTGTTTGGGCCACGCCCTGGCTTACCTCATGCCCGCGCACGCAGTACGCCACGACCGTGCTTGCTTTTGGAAGCTCTTTTGCCCAGGCAGTAACGCTGGCCGGATCGCGGCGCAACGCGCCCGCGACCATGTCGGAGGCGGCGCGAAATGCGGGGGACTTACGTACGTCGATGACAAGCGGCGAGCGGCCGCTGGCCAAATCGGATTGTAATTCTCTGGAATTTATAGATGCATCCATAGCTTCTGACCCCGTTCAAAAACGAGCAGAAGCAGAATTTGGACGCGAGGCGTCTTAAAAACTGCGGGGAATCTGCCGTATCCCCACGCAGGCAGGTTACTACTGCCCAGGCGTTTGCGTCAAGTTTGACACATGAAAGTCGTAACGAATAGCGTTTATCCGCCGCCATCGCTGCCCGCGGCAGAAAACTTTGCCACCCACGCGACATAGTGGTCCATCCAGTTTTGCAGGAATTGTTTGCTGTCCGCGCCAATGTTGCCGGCTGCATCGAATAATCCATCCTTTGCTTGAATGAATGCCTCGGGTTGACCAAGCGTAGGCACGTCCAAGTAAGCAAGAATATTGCGTAAATGCTGCTGTGCCAGGGACGTGCCAATGGCGCCGACCGACGCACCCAATACACCCGCAGGTTTACCGGCCCAAACGCTCTGGCCCCAGGGGCGCGAGGCATGGTCGATCGCGTTCTTGAGCACTCCGGGAATAGAACGATTGTATTCTGGCGTAACGAATATGAGTCCCTGCGCGGCCTTGATTTCGTTCCTCAGCCGCACGACGGATTCGACCGGACTTGCGTCGTCATCTTGGTTGTAGAGCGGCAGGTCGTCGATTCTCACCTGTTTAAACGTAAACTCCGCCGGCGCGAGTTTTGCGATGGCGTTTGCCAGCTTACGGTTGAAGGAGTCTTTGCGAAGGCTGCCGACAACGACTACGACTTGATATATGCTCATTTTGACTTCCTTTACAGTTAGTGATTATTGCTAATGCGTTCTGTCTATGCCGTTTATTGGTGCGTCAAGTTGTGCCAGTAACCAACACGCTTTGAATTGAGACCACCTGCATTTGGGAGAACGTTCATGCAGCTGCGTGTTGCGGTTCTACAATTGTCGGCATTGTTGTTCCATATCCGCGGTGGCCAAGCACAAATGCATCCATGGCGAGGACACCGTGAGTGATGCCGCCCTCGATACCGTGCACGTCGACACGGTCACTGCCGGCGGCGCCCAATGCGATGAACAATGGCAGCAAGTGGTCCTCGGTGGGATGCGCCCGCTCCGCATGCGGCGCGCCGCGCCGGTAGTCGAGCAATGCATCCAGGTCGCCGCGCTCCAACGCTTCCCGGACCCAAAATGCGAATGCCCTGACGTAAGTCGCTGGAGCGCTGTGTCCCTGTCTGAATTCGTAAAGATTGTGAGTGAGGCTGCCCGATCCGATGATCAACACGCCTTGCTTCCGCAGCGCGCCAAGAGACTGCCCGATCCCGAAGCACTCCGCGGGGCCATCCTGAATCCGCATCGAGAGCTGGATTACCGGAATATCCGCATCCGGATACAAGTGCAGCAAGGGAACCCACGCGCCGTGATCGTAGCCTGCCTCGGCATCTGCCTGCACCGTGTAACCGTGATCCTGAAGCGCCGCAATCACTTGTTGTGCAGTATCGGGAGATCCCGGTGCCGGATACTGAATCTTGTATAGCGAACGCGGAAACCCGCTGAAGTCGTGCATCGTTTTCGGCGCGGGGTTGGTCATTACCCGCAACTCGCGGCTCATCCAATGCGGAGAAACCACCAGAATCGCGCGCGGCTTAGGCAAACTCTTTGAGAATGCGGCAAGCCGCGTGCCGATCAACCCGGGCTCGATTGCCAGGGTCGGAGCTCCATGTGATATGAAGATGGCCGGGAACGCAGTCATTTTTGACTCTTTACGCTTGGCGAACTAACTTCAAGCCGGCACTCCGGCGAACATCAACACTCCACGCCCCGGCGCCCCACGCGGCGAGCATCAACAATCCACCGACGACCCCGATGTTTTTGAAAAACAGCAGTTGCGTTACGAATTGCTGGTCAGCCGGCACGGCCCAGTAGGCGTGAAAGAAGAACGACGCCACCAGCGTGAATAAGGCCAATGCGAGTGCCGCCGGACGGGTTCCAACGCCGATGATCAGGGCAATGCTACCCACGATTTCGAGGGTCAGCGCGAACGCTGCGGCCAGCTCGGGGAATGGCAGGCCCGCCGAGGATATAAAGCCGACCGTGCCGGCAAAACCAGTGATCTTGCCGATGCCCGCAGGCAAGAATAGCGAGGCCAACAGCAGGCGTCCTGCGAAAGACAGGGGATTTTGAAGTTTGTTGAACATGACGAATCCTTTCAGTTGAGGTTGAGAAATGAAACTCAGGCAGCCAAATCGAACTCCGTATTGATGGGATGAATTGTCGGCCACGCAACGCGCTTGCTGGGCCTGCCAATTTGATGGCAACATTCAATATATTTGAATGGAATAGGCCCTTATGCCCACCCCTCGCGATGTTCTTACGCCTGATGCCCTCGCCATGGTGCAGACCATCGCCCACACCGGCAGCTTTGCGGCGGCAGCGCGCGCGAGCAACATGGTCCCTAGTGCGCTCACCTATCGCGTGCGGCAGATGGAAGACGCGTTGGACGTGTTGCTCTTCGATCGCAGCTCGCGGCAGGCGCGTCTGACCGAGGCTGGAGCAGAGTTGCTGCGCGAGGGCGCGCGCCTCCTCGCCGACATTGACGCAGTAGCCAACCGCGTCAAGCGCGTAGCCACTGGCTGGGAGCCGCAGTTCACGATCGCGGTAGACAGCATCATCAACCACGCCACGGTGATGGAACTCTGCGAGACTTTCTTTTTGCTGAACCCCCCGACCAGAGTCAAGTTGCGTGCGGAAACACTGTCGGGCACGTTGGAAGCGCTAACCTCGGGTCAGGCGGACCTGGCGCTTGGCGTGGTGATGGAAACCGGAACCACGGCCGGGCTGCAGCGGGAGCCGCTTGGCACGGTACGCTTTGCTTTTGTCGTAGCTCCTCGCCACCCGTTGGCGCACGCACCTGAACCGCTAAGTGATGAAGTCATCCGCCGGCACCGGGCGGTAGCGGTGGCCGACTCCATTCAGCGCGGAGGCGGCATCTCCTTCGGACTATTGCCCGGTCAGGACGTGTTCACCGTCACGGGCATGCCCGCCAAGCTGGACGCACAGGTCAGGGGCGTGGGCATCGGGTTCCTGCCAACATGCCTGGCCCAGCCCTATATCGACGCCGGACGGCTGGTGGTCAAGCGCGTGGAACGCACAGAACAGCAAATTCAGGTCTTTTACGCCTGGCGCAAGAGCGGCAAGGCCAGCCAAGGGCGAGCGTTGAAGTGGTGGTTGGCGCAATTGCAAAGTCGAGTTACACGCGCGGCTTTACTCGGCGAGCGCGGCGTGCGTGCCGCCAAGACGATTTAGCCAATACCTATCTACACGTCCGTAATCATCTGCTTGTTTTTCGGCGACGCGCGGGCTTCGTGTCGCCAGGCAGCAGGCTGGTGTATTTCTGATATAGCTCGAACAGAAATGCGACGCGCTCGGCGTCGGAAGCAAAGCTCTTCTTGCCGTAGGGGGCATCAACTGCGCGGTCGAGTACTTGATGCGCCTGCGTGAGCGCAGGCGGGATGGTGAGCGGATCATAGAGGTCGGCGAGCGAGGCATCCGGAAATTTTGCACGCACGTCGAGAACTACTTGCGCGGCTTGCTCGATCGCCTGCACCTGCTTGTCTGTTGGCTTGTCCGGCCAGGGGAAGTTGTTGTAAACGATATCCTTCGAGTAACGGTAACGACTTTCGAGCCGGCCGCAAGTGCTACGCACCCAAGCCATGTGCATTTCGGATGACATAACTCCAAAGTGATAAAGAGATGCGTCGGATACCGTTAAGACTTAGTCATTGGCTATGAGAACTTTAGGTACGAAACCGATTGGTATACGCCGCCGTCTCTCGGACGATACGCGAGGAACTAAAAGGTAGTCGCGGTCAGGCTGCGCAAGCTGGCAGAATAGAGTTGAGGTGTCGGCAAACTTCCGGGTCGTAGCCGCCTTACTTTGAAGTCGGAACTCCCGGACTTTCTCAACCCGCTCCATCACCTTAGGTAATCGTCTGAGTTCTTCGGGCTTGGCCTTTACCAGCCACAGGCACCAACGGTTATAGCCATTCAGGAATTCCTCCGCACCCGTATACGGCCGAATGAATTTTGCGGCATCCGGCTCTTGCGAAATAAGCTGATCCTTCTCCTCAGTTGTGAGAATCAGATGCCCTCCATCACGTGGCATGCTTCCGAAGCGCATCGCTGGTACTGCGCAAATCGGAGCGCTGCGATTTACCAAGAAAACATCCGGTGCATCCGTGAGATAAGCATTGATGTTTTTCGCCTCGACGACGTGCGACTCACCATCCACGGTGTCGTACACGAAAATAAACCGTTTCAAAGGTTCCATCTGGGAAAAACCGACGATCACACAATGAACCGCCGCCACGCATTTTGCCTCGTTGGACCATCGAAACGTCCTATGGGCAAAATGAATCTTGATGCGATACCGATTCATAAGTGGCGCCCAGAGCAATCCGACCTGCTCACCCTGAATAATCGAGTTCGTTGAAACGAACCCGACTTGAATTGGTGTCGAATTAATGAACTTCGCAGCCTTCCAGTACCAGCACGACACGTAATCAAGAACGCCATAGCCGGGAAGATCAGCAAGTACCAGTACCATGTCTTCACGCTGCAAATTACCCATTACCATTGCACCAGAAAATGGCGGATTGCTGATGATGTACTTCAATCGCTCCGCTGACACCACATCGTTCCAGTCGAGCCGCAGTGCGTTACCCTGCACGATGTGCGGGCTGGTCTTGAGCGGAATGCGCGCGAAATACATCCCGAATTCTTCAGAGACCTTCTGGTTCATCTGATGGTCAGTCAGCCACAGCGCGACCTGTGCAATCTGCACCGGGAACTCTTCAATCTCAATACCGTGGAATTGGTCGACATTGATCTGGAGTTCCTGGTGGATATCCAGAAATCGTGAACCCGGACCACTGTGCACAGCGCGCAGGATCTCCAGTTCCAGCAGCCGCAGCTCGCGGTAGGTAATTACAAGGAAATTGCCGCAACCGCACGCCGGGTCAAGAAAGATCAGGGTACGGAGCCTCTTGTGAAATTCGAACAGCCGGTTCTTGTTGCCTTTGACGCGCTCGAACTCAGCCCACAACTCGTCGAGAAACAACGGCTTGATGAGCTTGAGGATGTTCTCCTCGCTGGTGTAATGCGCGCCGAGATTGCGGCGCGCCTTTTCGTCCATGATGCTCTGGAACAGCGCGCCGAAGATCGCAGGGCTGACCGCACCCCAGTTTAACGCGCAGCAGTCGAGCAGTGCCGCGCGCATTTTGGCGTCGAATGACGCCAGATGCAGCGCTTCCTCGAACAACCTGCCGTTAACGTAATCGAGCGCCGCGAGTTGTTCGTCGAGATTCTTCTGACGCTTGTCTTTCGGCGTGTCGAGAACCTGGAACAGCAGTGCGAGCTGCGGTCCGAGGTCGGAACCATCCTCTGCGGTGTGGCTTTCCAGCCAGTCGCGGAAGCCCTGTGCAGGAAAAATACCGGTATCGTCGGCAAACAGACAGAACACCAGCCGCACGAGCAGCACTTCAAGGTCGTGCCCGCTGTACCCTGCGGCCTTGAGCTGGTCGTGCAGCCGCCCCATCTGCTCGGCGGCCTTGATATTGACCGGGTCCTGCGGCTTGATGATCTGCGGCGCATAGCCCGCGATGAAGCCGAAGCGCTTGATGTGCTTGTGCAGGTCCTTGAGCGCGAACTCCCAATGCAAGTCGTCTTCGAGATCGTAAAGCCGCACGTGCGCGAAATCGGAAACAAGGACGTAGCGCGGCAAATCGCGCTCGGGAATACCGGGAAAATAGTCGAGTGCCTGCGCGTAAGCCTTGTCGAGACTCTTGCCGCGCGACTTATGCTCGACGATCAGTTGACCTTTCCAGAACAGATCGATGTAGCCGGTCGATGTTTTGCCGCCGTCGGCACGACGCTTGACGGGCTCCTCGAACGAGGCAAGACGGCGCCGATTGATCCCAAAGACATTGAAGAATGCGTCCCAGAACGACTTCGCCTCTGCGTCCTCCTGTGACTCATCAGCCCACTCTTTCGAGAAGGTGATCGCCCGATCGCGAATTTCATTCCAGGATAACGGCAAGATGGCTCCTCAAGCACTCGCTCCAAAACACTAAAGCGCTGCCCTCACACCAAGTAGCGAAAGCAAGCGACTCCGTATCACGCCCACCACCGCACCCGCGACCATGAGCCTGATCGCGCCGATTAGCCAAGCCAGCATTGCGGTTACCGGCGAGGAGCTGCCGTTGTTAAACTGCACCGCCTGAAACGCCGCTTCGGGCCGTCCGTCCTGCGCGCACTGCCGGAAGAAATCGCGCAGCGAATCGAGCACGCGTTCCTGATAGGGCTTGAGCGTAATCATTCGTCGTCCGAGATAAAACCGATGCGCCGTTTCGGCGGCGCGGGCGGCGGTTGCAGCAGCGGCAACAGCTTGCGGTAAATGTCGCGCAGGGCACTATCGTGCTGAAGCAGCGTTTTGTCGATCTCTGCGAGGCGCTTGAGAACTGCCGCATTCGCGACAAGTTGTTCGCGCATTCGTATAAACGCACGCACCACGTAGACGCTCATGGCAACGGCTTGCGAGCTGTTTAAGACCATTGCCGCCATGATTGCGCCGTGCTCGGTGAAGGCCCACGGCAGTGCTTTGGCAAATTTGAGTCTGGCGAGGTGGTCGCAATTTGCGACCACCTCCTGCTTTTCCGATGCGGTCAATTGGAACAGAAAATCCCCGGGAAACCGATCTGCGTTGCGTTTCACCTGCTCGTTAAGGCGCTTGGTGTGCACGCCGTAAATATCCGCAAGATCGGCATCCACAAGCACCTTATGCCCGCGTATCGTCAGGATCATCGACTCGAGCGGCTTGGCAGGTTTCAAGGCAAATAGCTCCCGATGCACCGCGTTTTGCGGCACTCGCGTTCCGCCTCGAGCCAGTCCAGATAATCAAGAAGCGCCTCGGGCAGCGGCGATTGGGACCCGAGCCGGCGGCGCAGTTCCCGCTTATCCTCGTAGCGCTGCCAAACTGCCTCGTCGCCGTTGAAGCGTTGGACAAGTTCGCTGGTATCGATGTGTTTCATGACACTTTGATCTCGTAAGGCGTCTGCCGCACGATGATACGCTCCGCGTTCAGGCGGTCGCGCCCGAGCAGGCAGCCGGCGCAATAAATGACTTTCTGCCCCTCGAACCGCGGCAGCTTCGCCAGCGCCGCGCGGGTCAAAACGTTGCCGCCATTCGCGGACTTATCGCCGAGGTTGTCGCCCTGCACAATGAGATTGCCGTCACCCGGCTGGCCGCACGCGAGGTCGGGCACGTCCTTCAATAGATGAAACGGAACCTGCAGGTGGTGGTTCACCACCGCTTCTTTTCCTATCCAGTTTAATGTCGGCATCGCACGATTGTAATTGATCAGCGCTACGGCAACTGCGCCGAGTTCATGCGCGACAGGATGATTTCCTTGCGCTTTTGCAGATACGGCGTCTCGGCTCCGGCTCTGTAGCGGCGCGGGCTGGGCACCATTGCCGCGAGGTGCGCAGCCTGTTCAGGCGCAAGGGCCGCGGCTGTAATGCCGAAATGATGTTGCGCCGCCGCCTCCGCGCCGAACACGCCGCTGCCCCATTCGATCACGTTGAGATAGATTTCGAGTATGCGGCGCTTGGTCATGATGGTTTCGAGCATGACCGTGATCGCTGCTTCCTGCGCCTTGCGCCACCAGGTGCGCTCGCCCGACAGGAACAGGTTCTTGGCAAGCTGCTGGCTGATGGTCGAGCCGCCGGCGACGATCTTGCCTTTTTTCAGGTTCTTTTCATACGCCTTCGCGATGCTGTCCCAGTCGAAACCGTCGTGGTCGAGGAACTTGGCGTCTTCCGCGGCGATGACCGCGCGTTTCAGATTCACCGAGATCCGGCGGTATGGCACCCATAGATATTGCAGCGTTGCCTGCGGGTTCTTGCCGCGCAACTGCTCGAGCCGCGAGTCCATGAACGCGGTCGATTCGGGAGGATGGTCGACCCAGTACCAGATGTGGACCACGAACCAGAACTGGACGACGATCAACGCGCTCAGAGCGAGTAACAGCGCAACCCAGAACGCGCGCCAGATCACTCGCAGCATCGTGAATCGCCTTACGACTCGCGCTTTAACATCGCGATCACCTGCGCCGTCGCGGGCCGCACCCCGCGCCAGATAAGAAAAGCTGCGGCTGCCTGCTCGACCAGCATGCCGATGCCGCCCGCAACCGTTGCTCCCTGTGCCGCGGCAAACGTCATGAACGGCGTGGATTTGCCATAGACCATGTCGTACGCCAGCGCGCCCGCGGCAAAAATTCCGGACGGCAACGCGGGCATCGCGTCGCTCAAACCTGCCGAGGTGGCATTGATCACCAGATCGAATCGGGACCCGCCCAATTGCGGGTATGGCAGCGCCGACACTCCCTGCCGGGCGAGCTTGGCGGATTTCTCGAAATGCGCCACCAGGGCAAGCGCCTTGTCCGGGGTTCGATTGGCCACCACCAGCAATTCCGGCCGCGCAGCGAGTATGGGACCCATGACTCCGTAAGTCGCGCCACCCGCTCCCATCAGCAGTACGCGCTTATCACGAAGCGGAAACTTCAGGTTCTGTTCAAGATCGGTCACCAGACCAATCCCGTCGGTGTTGTAGCCGATGATCGCGCCGTCGCGGAAATCGATGGTGTTCACGGCCCCGGCGTCCAGTGCGTCCCCGCCGTGCGCGGTGACGAGGCTCCATGCTTCATGCTTGAACGGCAGCGTGACGTTCACGCCTTTGCCGCCTTCATCGCGAAATTTCAGCACGGTTGCTTTGAAACCGTCGCGCGGCGCGGGCAACCTCAGGTAATCGAGGTCCTGCCCGGTCTGGCGCGCGAATTCGGCGTGGATCTCCGGTGAGACGCTGTGGGCAACAGGATTGCCCACCACGGCATAGTGGTCGGTCATACCGGCAATTGTAACCGTCACTCCGGGGAAAACTGATCGGAGCGCGTAAACGTCCAGGTGCGGGTGATGCTCAGGACGTCGGTATCCCTGGCAATGTCGGCAGGGAATGCCGAGTACGGCGCGCCGAGGCGCACGATGCGCAGCGCCGCCTCGTCGAGTATCTTCTGCCCCGATGAGCGGTTCATCTCGATGTTTTCGACCGAGCCGTCGGCTTTGATCGACACCGTCAGCGTCAGCTTGCCGTAGATTTTCTGGTCGCGCGCCGCCTGCGGATAGTTGAGCGTGCCGATGCGCTCGACCTTGTGGCGCCAGTCCTCGATGTAGCGCGCGAAACGGTACTCCTGGGTGCGCGCCCCCAGGAAACGCCGGCGCGGCCGCTTCTGGTAGCTGTCCATGTCCTTGTCGATCTGCGCTTCGAGCCGCGCAATCTGGACGCTCTTGTTGAGGATGTCTGCGACGCTGGGAGCGGCAATCCGGGATTCGGCCTGCGGTTGCGGCTGCGGCGCGGCGGATTCGACCGTGGCCCGTGATTTGACCTGCGTCAGCAGTTGTTGCGCTTCCCGCTCGAGTTGCTGGAGGCGTTGCGATTCCCGCGCCGCTTCGCGGGTCTGCCGGTCGTGGCGCGTGACCGGCAACGGGCTCTTCGCCCTGCGGTCTTTATCAGTATTGCCGCCGCCATCGAGATTGCGCTGCGCGAGCGCGTCGGCCTGGAACGGCCGGTTCGCGGTCTTGGCGTTGACCAATACAACTTCCAGCGGCGGCGCGACGAAGTCGAGCCTGGACAGGTCGGGCGGGCGGATGGTGATGCCGAACATCACCGCCGCGTGCAAGACCAACGACACCAGCACCGCGTAATGGAACCGCGACATGTCGTCCATGGCCAGCAGCCTGCGCTGCAAAGCCGAAAATTTTTCAGCCAAAGGCAGGTGATCCAGTTGGACCAAGCCGCTTCTCAATCGTAAGGATCTCAAGCCGCTCAAGCTCATGCCGATAATTGTAAGCAAGAATTTGTTCAATGTATATAAATAGCTTGTTGACCAATTATTTGCAGCATACTCCTAAGGTGAGTAAGTAGGTTATCGCTTGGTCAGGTCAGCAGGTGCTCACCTTAGTTTCGAATTCGCCGTGCAGCGTGAGTTCCCATAGATCCAGCCGCGACACCGCGATACACACGTGCTCGCCCGCGGCCGCGTCGTGCAGCGATGGCACCCGCATCACCAGCGGCAGGCGGTCGAATCTGACCAGATTGTCGCGGATCACCGTCGCGTCGAGCACGCGCGCATCTTCCTGCTCGATCCAGCGCAGGCACCAGTAGCGCTCCATGTTGCGCTGAAATTCCGCGTAGGCGTCGTAGGCAAGCTCGAAATCGCGCAGCGCAGCGAGCAGGGTTTGGTCCCCCGGCGGGTACGGCGCCGGCGTACCCGCCAGCAACGCGAGCAACTGCCGCTGGTTGATCAGGTCGACGTAACGCCTGAGCGGTGAACTTGACCACGCGTATTGCGCGACACCCAGCCCATCGTGCGCCGCCGCCACGGTGGTCATGCGCGCCGCACCGTTGGATTGCGCGCGATAGATTGCGGCATAACCGGCCGCGGCAAGCTGCCGCCCCCATTCGGAATTGACGAAGATCATCAGCTCCGACACAACCTTGTCGACCGGCGAGCCGCGTTTGCGCTCGACGATACGCACCCGGTCGCCTGCGACGTAAAAATTGTATTCGGCGCGCTGGTCGCCCTCGGCATCAGCCTTGCCGCGCGCGGCCTGCAGCTGGAGCGCGAACTGCCACAGGAATTTGAGCTCGACGCCGTATTCATGCGCGATCTCGCCTGCGGCGAGCGCCTCGGCATTGAACACCTCGTCCAGCTCGCCGTGGCGCAGGTTGGCGGCGATCGGCACATTCTCGCAGCGGCTGTGCGTGGCAACGACCGTGCCGTCGGCGGAGACTTCGGCGTAGAGCGACAGCGCCGGACAGTCACCGCCTTTGCCCAGCGTGAATGCGGCGATTGCCGGCTCGGGCAGCATGGTGATTTTCTGGCCCGGAAAATACACGGTGGAAAGCCGCCCACGCGCAACCAAGTCGACCGGCGAACCGATTGCGATGCCAAGCGCCGGCGCCGCAATATGGATTCCGACCTGGGTGTTACCGTTGGCAAGCTTCGTCACCGAGAACGCGTCGTCGATTTCGGTCGTCGTCACGTCGTCGATGCTGAACGCCCTGACCCCGGCGCGCGGCAAATCGGCGGGGACGACGAGGTCCGTTACTTCCTCAAAGCCCGCGCCGTGCGGGAAATACTCGAACAGGAAACGGTTGAGATGGTAGTCGTGGGGCGAGGCGAGCGCACCGCATTTCGCGAACACGCGCCCCGGCGTGAGCTTCAGTTGCTCGCATGCAGCTTCGAGTGCTTTCCATTCGAGACTGTTCCTGTCCGGCGCATAGAGCAGTTTCGACACGAGCGGCCGCAGCGCGTCGGGCAGCCGGCCGGCCGCGAGTTCGTCGACGTGGCGCTGTTTCTGCTCTGCCTGCAGGCGCTTCTTCTCGACGCTCGCGAGCGCCGCCTTGAGCGCATCGGCCGGCGCGGCCTTGTAGCGCCCCTTGCCTTTCTTGTAGAAATACATCGGCGCGCCGTGCAGCTTGAGCAGCAGCGCCGCGGCTTCGAGCGCGCCCGGCGTATGGCCAAAATACTCGCGCCCGAGCGCATCGAACCCGAACTCGTCGGGGCCGCAGCATTGCCACAGGAAATCGACGTCGATACCATCGGCCGCGCTCTGCGCGGCTTCCATGAAGGCGCCCAGCGGCGGCGCATCGAAGCGCAGCAGCACGGCGGAGGCTTTGATCTTGCTGCGCTTGCCGTGCGGCGCCTCGACTTGCAGCGAGGTGTCGTTGTCAGCGAGTATGGCGCCAACCTTGAAGCCACCCTCTTCTTCGTAAAAGACGTTCATGGGGAAAGATGCGGCGTTGCCGCCGCTGACGCAGCTCGAGGCGAGGCGCGGATTATAGCGCAACGGGCGGGACGGCCTGTTCTGGCTTCCCGGCCGCGATTGGGAAATAATGAGCAGCGCCGCTACCGCCACTCGAGGGATACCGCATGACCCGCACGCTGCAGCACGTCTTGCCCGCCTTGCTGGTTATGCTCAGGCAAAAAGGACACGCGACTTTCGCGCTGCTTTGTCTCGTCGCAACCACGGCTGCGGGCGCGGCCGACTCATCCGACAAAACTTTCGACGTGACGATTGTGCGTGGAGCAATACCCGCGGAGCAACGCATGTTGCGCGTCACCAAGGGCGATACGGTCCGGTTGCGCGTAACGAGTGACGCGCCGGGCGAGATCCATCTTCACGGCTATCGGCTGGAGACGAAGCTCAAGCCGGGCGTCCCCGGGGAAATTGTCTTCAAGGCATATGCGACAGGCCGTTATCGCCTTGAGTGGCATCCCGCAGGCGAGACCAGCAAGTCGGGAAGTCATCACGGCCCACCTCCCGCCACGCTCGAAGTACGGCCGCGATGAGCCGGCGGCACCTGGCATCTACGGTCGCGAGTCTTGCGGGCGCGACGTTGGCGGGCCTGCCTGCCACGGCGTGGGCGCACGCTTTTGGACAACGCTACGACCTTCCCGTGCCGCTCGGCTATTTCGTCGTCGGTGCGGCCGCGGCAGTTGCGGTGTCGTTTGTCGTTGCCGTGTTGTTCATGCGCGGCGCGGCGCAGAAGTCACGCCAAAAGCGGTTCGTTGTACCTCTGGGGCCGATCTTGCCGGCCCTGCGCATCGCCGGCCAACTCGTATCCGTCATTGCGCTTTGCACGCTCGTGATCGCCGGCCTGATCGGCAACCGCAATCCGGAAATGAACCTGGCGCCGACCCTCGTCTGGATCATCTGGTGGGTCGGTCTGCCTTTGCTGGTCGCGTGCATCGGCAACGTCTGGCCGGCGCTCGACCCGTGGCGGGCTTTATTCGAATGGGGGGATGCAGCCGCGCGGCGGCTGGGTAACGCAAACGGCATCTGCCTCGGCCTGCCCTATCCCGCCAGGCTCGGCGCATGGCCAGCGGTATTCCTGTTGCTGCTGTTCGTTTGGATCGAGGTCATCTATCCGCGGGCGGCCGATCCGCTTCAGCTCGCCACGATGGCGCTTGCATGGTCGGCGGTTACGCTGCTAGGCATGGCCTGCTTCGGCGGCAACGCGTGGCGCCGCAACGCGGACGTCTTTTCCCTCTACTTCTCCATGCTCGGCCGGTTTGCGGTGATCGCTACCGGTCGCGACGCGCGCAGTATCGTGCTGCGTTCGCCCGGGCTCGGACTGATCGAAGCGCCGGCGGAATCGCTGGCGATAGTCGCATTCGTCATCGCCATGCTTGCGACCGTGCTGTTCGACGGCTTGCTCGGCACACAGGCATTGGCATTTGTCCATCGCGCTTTGACCGCCTCGCTGCCGGGTATCCTGGACGAGCGAGGTTACGTTCTCGGTACGGTAGGCCTGATCTGCGTGTGGCTGCTGTTTCTTGGCGCCTATTTCCTGTCATGCCTGGTCACGGCTCGCCCCCTGGGCGGCCCGCCGC
>Ga0082335_1000861_pt1 | contig 70904 bp, 63 predicted proteins | sample Subgrocontami58m_FD_72375 | JGI IMG/M metagenome (GOLD analysis project Ga0082335, IMG submission 72375) | Subsurface groundwater microbial communities from S. Glens Falls, New York, USA - GMW37 contaminated, 5.8 m (SPADES assembly) (version 2) ... | reverse complement strand
CGCGCGTGACGGGGGTTTTCTGGCGCCCGATGTGGACGACGAGCCGGTCGCCGTCCCATTCGGCCATCACCGCCCGCGGCTCCATGGCGTTCACGATCAGCCGCTGGTGCACGATGTCGAGCGACACGATATGGGCCGCCTGCTCGAAGGCAGCGTCGGACCTGGCGGCGTCGCCGAAGCGGTTGAAGCCCACGACATTGCCGGGCGCACCCTTCCAGACCTGTGGTGCCCCGGGCTTCAGCGCATCCTCGATCTCGGTCACCGACGGCAGTTGGTCGTACTCGACCTCGACCAACTCGACGGCGTCCTGGGCCTGCTCGCGGCTGTCGGCCACGATCGCCGCCACAGCCTCGCCGACATAGCGCACCGCCTCGTGCGCCAGCGGCCGGCGCGGCGTCATCTCGGGCCTGCTGCCGTCGGCGTTCGGAAACATCGCCGGGAAGGAGAGAGTGCCACAGCCGTCCTTGGCCATGTCGTCCCAGGTGAAGACCGCGATCACGCCCGGCGCTTTCCTGGCCGCGGCGGTGTCGATCCCGACGATCCGGGCATGGGCGTGAGGCGAACGCACCACCACGACATGAGCCTGATTGGGACGGGTGAGATTGTCGGTGAAGCCGCCCTTGCCCGTCAGCAGCCGATCGTCCTCTACACGCTTGATATATTGGGCTTTACCGAACACCGCCATACGCCACTCCCGCCACTACAAACCACCCATGACCGGGCGGACTATAGCGGCGAAGCGGCCTCCGACAAGCCAGCGCGACGGATGGTCCCGCCGCCATTTTGTCGCCGCGGAATCGGCAGATTGACGCCCGGCAAGCGTGATGATCAGGGTCGCAGGCTGGGCATTTCCGGCAGCGTCACGACGCGGATGCCCGCGGCCTCCAGGCCCTCGCGCACAGCCTTGGACACCGTCACCGCGGTCGGACCATCGCCGTGGACGCAGATCGAATCGACCTGGCAGGGAATGCGTTTGCCCGAGGTCGAATAGATTGCCTGTTCGTCGACCATGCGCCGGACATTCGCCACTGCCTGGGCGGCATCCTTGATCATCGAATTGGCTTCCTTGCGCGGCGTCAGGAAGCCGGCATCGGTATAGGTGCGATCGGCGAAGACCTCCTCCGCCACCCGCAGCCCGTGCTTGCGCGCCGCCTTGCCCTGCTCGGTGTTGGCCTGGGCGAGGAAGATCAGGTCTCGGTCGACCGCCTTGGTCGCCCGCGCGATAGCCTCCGACATCTCGGCACTTTCCGCGGACATGTTGCCCATCATGCCGTGCGGCTTCATATGGGTGACCTTGGCACCATGCAGTGCCGCGATCGCCTGCAGGGCCCCGATCTGGTAGGCGATGTTGGCCTCCAGCTCCTTGACCGAGAGGCTGATGGCCCGGCGGCCGAAGCCCTGGAGGTCGGCGAAACCGGGATGCGCCCCGATGCTGACGCCGTTCTGCTGGCAGAGCTTGACCGTGTCGACCATGACCACGGGGTCGCTGGCGTGGAAGCCGCAGGCGACGTTGGCCGAGGTCACGATCTTCAGCACTTCACGGTCGTTGCCCATCACCCACGGCCCGAAGCTCTCGCCGAGATCGGAGTTGATGTTGACGAATCCGGCGTTGGTCGCTGCCATGGGAGACTCCCTGAATCGAAGACGCTATCCTAGCAGATGTGAGCGTTCGGTACCTATCCTGCGGCGACACCGCCTTTACCGTCGAATTCGGCAATGAAATCTCGCCCGAGATCAACGGTCGGGTGATGGCGCTTCATGCCGCCATCGGCCGCGCCAAGGAAACCGGCGAACTCCCGGGCGTCGTCGAGACCGTGCCCACCATGCGCTCGCTGATGGTGGCCTACGACCCGCTCGCCGCCTCCCGAGCCGACCTGCAGCCCCGGATCGACGCCCTGATCGCGCGCGGCCTGCCGACCGGCCTGGCAAGCCGCCGCGTTACGCTCCCCTGCTGCTACGACGATCCGGAGTTCGCGCCTGACCTGGGCGAGGTCGCCGAGCGCACGAAGAAGACCGTGGAACAGGTGATCGCCGCCCATCTCGCCTCGCCGTTCAAGGTCTATGTCCTGGGTTTCATGCCGGGGCTGGCCTACGTCGCCGGCCTCGACCAATCCCTCTATCTGCCGCGGCGCAGTCAGCCGCGCGTGCGGGTACCGCGCTCGTCGGTCGCCATCGCCATGGACATGACCACGATCTATCCCTTCGAGAGTCCCGGTGGCTGGCATCTGATCGGCCGTACGCCACTCTGGATGTTCGACAAGCGCCGCGAGCAGCCGGTGTTCCTGGCGCCGGGCGATTCACTGTCGTTCCAGCGCATCGATCGCAGGACCTTCGACCGCATCGCCCGCGAAGTCGATGCCGGCACGTTCGACTGGTCGGCTCTGGTGAGCGCATGACCGCCGCGCTGAAAGTCGTCCGGCCCGGCCTCTTCGACACGCTGCAGGATCTCGGCCGCCTGGGCTTCATGGCGCTGGGAATGCCGACGGCAGGTGCGATGGACAGGGTGGCCCTCCGCCTCGCCAACGCCCTGCTCGGCAATCCTGCCGGCGCCGCGGGACTCGAGATCGGCGTCATGGGCCCCGACCTGCTCGTCGAGGCCGACAGCGTACGCGTCGCCCTGCTCGGCCCGCTGTCCCCCGCGCTGATCGAGGGGCCCGACATGCCGCCCCGGGCGCTGGAATCGGACCGTACGCATCTCCTGAAGCGCGGGCAGGTCTTGCGCGTCGGCATGGTCGAGGGGTCGAGCACGGCCTATCTCGCCGTGGCCGGCGGCTTCGCCCTGCCGCCCTTCATGGGCAGTCTCTCGACCTATGCGCGGGCGGGTGTCGGCGGCTTCGAGGGCCGCAAGCTTGCCGTGGGCGATGCGCTGCCGCTGTCGCTCGAACATGCGCCGCCGGGCGACGACCGCAAACTGGGCGCGCCGTTCGACTACGGCAGCGGACCGGTCCGCATCGTGTGGGGACCGCAGGAGGACTATTTCACCGAGGCCGGCCGCAGCACCTTCGTCGGATCGGACTATCGCGTCTCCAAGGAAGCCGATCGCATGGGCATCCGCTTCGAGGGTCCGACGATCGAGCATTCGGTAGGTGTCGAAAAGGGCGGCGCCGACATCATCTCCGACGGCATCGCTCCCGGCGCCATCCAGGTTCCCGGTGCCGGCTTGCCCATCGTGCTGCTGGCCGACCGCCAGACCGTCGGCGGCTATCCCAAGATCGCCACCGTCGCCTCGGTCGACCTGCCGCGGCTCGGCCGCCTGCTGCCGGGCCAGACGGTGCGGTTCCAGCCGGTCTCGGTGGAGGAGGCGGAGAAACTTCGCCGTGAGCAGGAATCGCGGATCGCGCGGGCCATCGCCGATTTCAAGGTCGCCCGCCCGCCCGGCGGCATCGACCTCGCCCGGCTCTACGAGGAAAACCTGATCGATGGCGTCATCTACGAGCGATCGCCGCCCTAAAGTCCGGAGAGCCTGGCCGCAAAACGAAAGTTGCAGGTTAAGCAGGTTTATGCTAGTTATTTTGATAGGCTGGCGTTTGGACTGCGCCGGCCTTTTTTCATGACCGGCAAGACCTCCCGCGGCCGCCCGCGGGTTCGCGCACCCTTCAATTCTTTGTTGGGCGCCCTGGTGAAGCCGCCGCGGGTCCTGACCCGCGGGCAAGACACAGTCCGTCCAGCCCAAAGGGCTCGTGCTGGCAGTGCCAGCACCAACAGGGAAAAGAGCCACGCCTCGAACCGTGGACAGATATCGTGGCCGGGTCGGGAGACGGATCCGGGCACACTTCGGGGCCCAACACACCCACGTTTCAGGTGGGGCCCTCCAGTCGGGCAGAAGCCCGTGTTTGCTGGCTCTTCGGCGCGCGGAGAGCCAGATATCTGCATGTCGAGTTGGGCCAAATTTGAAAAGTTGGGCCAGCGGCAAAGGGCGCTCAGCCGGCCTCCTCGCCGGTACCGTCGAACGACATGCGGCCGGGCCCCGAGACGTAGAGCGCGAGCAGGCCGCCCGCCAACGCAATGTTCTTGAGGAAGTGGACCATCTGGGTGCGGTCGGTGAAGTTGGCGTGAAACAGCAAGGCCGTCACCACGCAGAAGCCGGCGAGCGCCAAGGCGGCGAACCTCACCTTCAGGCCGAGGATCAGGAGAAGCGCACCGCCGATCTCGACCACGACCGCCACCGGCAGGAGAAGCCCGATGGTGCCGTGCTGGGCCATGAACTGCCCGGCTTCGTCGTAGCCCGCGATCTTGCCGATCCCCGACCACAGGAACAGGCCGGCCAGAAGGCACCGCGCCACCAGCAAAACGCTACTGTTGCCCGTTTCGTCCATCGGCCGCGCTCCCTCGATCCGGCGCTTTCAGTGTAGCCGGTCGGGTACGGCATTGGTACGACACGAGGCCGATCTGAATTGAAACAACGGTACCGGGGAACGACGAGATGAGCTGGCAACCGGAGATGGACGAACTGCGCCGCCGCCAGGAGATGACGAAGCGCATGGGCGGCGCCGACAAGGTCAAGCGCCAGCACGATGCCGGGCGGCTGACCGTGCGCGAGCGCATCGACCGGCTGCTCGACAAGGACTCCTTCCGCGAGATCGGCAGCATCGCCGGCAAGGCCGAGTACGACGGCCGCAACGACCTGGTCGACCTGACGCCGGCCAATGCCGTGATGGGCCGCGGCAAGATCGATGGCCGGCCGGTGGCCGTCACCGGCGACGACTTCACCGTGCGCGGCGGTTCGGCCGACGCCACGATCAAGGAAAAGTCCAACTTCATCGAGCGTTACGCCAACCAGTACCGCGTGCCGGTGGTCCGAATGATCGAAGGCTCCGGCGGCGGCGGTTCGGTGAAGACCATCGAAACCACCGGCCGCGCCAATGTCCCGGGCGTCAGCGGCTGGGAATGGGTGGTCCGCAACATGGGCACCGTGCCGACCGTCGGGCTGGGGCTCGGCTCCGTCGCCGGGCTGGGCGCCGCCCGCCTCGCCGCCACCCACTACTCGGTGATGGTGAAGGAGATTTCGGCGATGTTCGTGGCCGGCCCGCCGGTGGTGAACCGCCTCAGCCCCAGGCAATTCGACAAGCAGGAACTGGGCGGCTGGGAGATCCAGCTTCGCGCCGGCGCCATCGACGAGGCAGTCGACAGCGAAGACGAGGCCTTCGCCGTCACGCGCCGCTTCCTCTCCTACCTGCCCTCGTCGATCTATGACGCGCCGCCGCGCGGCCCGCAGACCGACGATCCGGCGCGTCGCGAGGAGCAGCTGTTCGACGTCATCCCGCGTGACACCCGCAAGGTCTACCGCATCCGCCCGATCGTCGAGAAGATCGTCGACCAGGGCAGCTTCTTCGAGATGGGCAAGCTCTATGGCCGCGCGGTGGCGACCGGCTTCGCCCGCATCGACGGGTGGCCGGTGGCGGTGATGGCCAGCGACCCGATGTTCTACGGCGGCGGCTGGACGTCCGACACCTGCCAGAAGGTGATCCGCTTCCTCGACATGGCCGAAACCTTTCATATGCCGGTCGTCTACTTCTGCGACTGCCCCGGCTTCCTGATCGGGCTCGAGGCCGAGAAGAGCGGCGTCATCCGCCAGGGCGTGCGCGCCATGTCGGCGATGTTCCAGACCACGGTGCCGTGGTGCACCTTCATCATCCGCAACGCCTTCGGCGTCGCCGGGGCAGCGCACCAGAATGGCGGCCGGGTCAATTGGCGCTATGCCTGGCCATCCGGCCGCTGGGGCTCGCTGCCGCTGGAAGGCGGCATCGAGGCCGCCTACCGCGCCGACATCGCCGCTGCCGACGATCCCAAGGCCAAGATGGCCGAGATCGAGGAGCGGCTGAACAAGCTGCGCTCGCCGTTCCGCAGCGCCGAGACCTTCTGGATCGAGGAGATCATCGACCCGCGCGACACCCGCAAGATCCTGTGCGAGTTCGTCGAGGCCGCCGAGCCCATCCGTGGCTCCGGGCGCAGCAGCCTCTGGATGCGGCCGTAGCCCCTCAGCCGGGGCGGCGCCATCCATAGCCACTGAGCCGCGGCAGCAGACCGCAGGGCGGCTCGAACGGCGGGTTGGAGAGGTAGTCTTGGTCAGAGACGACATAGGCCCTGCCGGGTGTGCGGCTGACGACCGCGCTCAGCGCCGGAACCGACCAGTCTTGGAAGAACAGTTTGTTCGGCCAGTCGTGCAGCGGCAGCGTCTCTGCACGGATGATGCCGCTGCGATGGTCGACCAGGCTTTGGAAGCCGTCGAGATAGCCGGCCCACAGTCTTGTGAGAGCGATATCGGGAACCGCCGCGGCGAGCGTCAGTGCGGTGACAAGAGCGAGCAGCCGCCGAGAAACGGCCGTTTCTCGCAAGGTGGCGAGCACTGCCGGCGGATTGCGCCGCTGGCCGGCGAGCAGCCACATCCCTCCCAAAAGCACGGCCAGCAGGACCCCCGCCGCCTGGCGCGCCACGTAGTGGGACGGCGGGTAGAGGATCGAAGGCGGATGGACGACCCGCCACCACGGCGACAGGGCAAGAAGGACCGCAATGCCCCCCAGGACGATCGTCGGCCCCTGCCCCCGCAGCCAGGCCGCGTTGCGCAGGCCGGCGACACCACAGATCGCGAAGCCGGCCAGTGGAATGGCGAACTGGATGTTCTGCCAGAAGTCGACACTGGTCGACCGGACCTTCAGGAAGTGCGGGTGATCCCAGTAATCGATGATTGTCGAGGCCGAAACCACCGCCGCACCGACGAAGGCGAGCGCTGCGAGGGCGTAAAGCACACGCATGCCGAAATCCGGGCTCGGCGCACGTCGCGACGCCCAGACTATCGCCGCTGCAAGCAGCGGCCCGAAATAGACCATGGCCTCATAGGAGCGCAGGCAAAGCGCTCCGATCACGCACAGGATCGCCGCGTCGCGCACGCTCCTGCCGCTGGTCGTCAGCGTCACCGCCATGGCAGCCGTCACGGCCGCGAAGGTTGCGTTGTACTCGCCGACGATGAAGAACGAAGTCGGCAGATAGACTGCGGCAACGATGGCGACGACGCCGGCGAGAAGCAGCGTGTCATGCCTCACGCGCGCCAGCGCGAGGTGATAGAGGGCAGCCGGCACGGCAAACAGCGTGGCCGAGTAGGCCATTGCCAGCAGCCTGGTATCGCGCATGCCGACATCCACCAGCAGCAGTACAGGCGCCTGGGTCAGCCAGTCGATGTGGGCGCGGGCGGCGTAGAAATCGTGAAATCGCTCACGATCGAGCAGGTTCACCAGGAAGGCCGAGCCGTCCCAGAAAAGCCCACGGCATTCGACGGCGTTGTAGACGACCAAGGCCCACAGCAGCAGTACGGCGCCCCGGTAGGCCGTGAAGTGCGGGACCTTGTACATGCCTAGTCGCGCCAAATGAAGGATCCGAGCTCGTACGGCTGCGCCGGCGGGAACGGCTGCCAGGAGTCGAAATCCTTGGGAGGCGCAATGATCCCGTCGCCTCGCTTGGCCCGCAGCACCAGGCTCTGGCTTGGCAAAATCCAGGCTTCGATCAGGTGGAGGTGCGGATTTGTCGCCAATGGTGTGCTCTCAAAGGCGATCACCCCGCTCTGCGACCGGACGATCGTGCGAACCGCTTCGAGATAGGAGATCCAGGTTCTCGTCAGGTAGATGTCCGAGGGCAGGCCGGCCAACAGCATCAAAAGTGCAAAGGCAACGAAGCGCCGCGCCGCGTCGGGCGTGCGCAGGATGGCGAGGGCCGGCAATTTGGCGCCGAACTTGGAGCGGTGGGCCCAGATGAAGATGACGATCGCGGCGATGACCAATCCCGCCGCCGTGCGCGCGACATACTGCGATTTGGCCAGCGGCCGGACCAGCGTGTCGCTGAGCGCCAGAATCGGCGACAAGGCGAGAACGACCAGGAACGAGGCAGCCCACCAATAGGGCTTTGTTCCCAGCAAAGAGCGCGGATTGAGCAGTGCCCACCCGACGACGACCAACGCCGCGGCCAGCGCCATGTCGAACTGCATATTCTGCCAGAAGTTCGTGGCCGTCGCGACGGTGTCGCTGAGATGCTCCTCGGAGTGGGGCTTGATAATCGAACCGGTCGCCACAACCATGCCGGCGAGGAACATCCCCGCGGCCGCGACATGCAGGCCGGTGGCGAAGATTGGCCGCGACGGTGCCCTGCGAATCGCCCAGAAGATCATCGCCGCCAGCAGCGGACCGAGATAAATCATCACCTCGTAGGTCCGCATGGCAAGGAAGGCGATTGCCGCCAGCACCAGGCCGTCGAAGACGTTGAGCCGATCGGCCGTCGCCAGCCGGACTGCCGCCAGGATGACGACCGCATAGGCGGTATTGTATTCGCCGACGATGAAGAATGAGGTCGTCATGAACACCACGGCGACCGCGGCCACGACGGCCGCCAGCAGCACGTCGTCGTCCTTGGCCCGCATCAGGGCGAGGTGATAGAGGGCGGTCGGCACGGCGAACAGGCCGAACGACAGCAGGCGCGCCATCAGATGCAGGTCGGTAACGCCCAGGAACAGCGCCGTCATGACCGGAATCTGGCCCACGACCATGGCGTAAAGCCGCGGTCCGTAGAAGTCGAAAAACCACTCGCGGCGCGCGATCTGGACGAGGAATGCCGAGCCATCGACAAACAGGCCCCGGCTCTCCCAGCTATGCCAGAGCGCCAGCCCCCAAAGCAGACCGATCGTTGTGCGGTAGGCGATTGTCGTTGTTGGCATGCGCAAGCGAGCGGGCTCTACCTGACCGTCGGGACGGACGCAAGCGCTCCCGGCTTGCGGCCTCGAAGGGGCACTGTTAGCAAGGCCGCGCAAACAAGGATCGACGATGCTCAGTTGGGAGAAAATCGACGCAATTCCGGGCTGGTTCATGTTCCAGTCCTACTGCGTATGGCGCGCCCTGCTCGACCAGCAATCCCGGGTGACGGGGGACCTGTTCGAAATCGGCGTGTGGCGAGGGCGATCGGCCTCGGTGCTGGCGGCCTATCGCAAAGATAGTGAAAAACTCTATCTGTGCGACCTTCGGTTGGACGAACCGGCGGTGCATCGCGCCATCCAGTCCGTTGGTATCGAACCGGCCAATATCGTGCCTCTCTCCGGCCCGTCCGCCAATCTGGCGGCCAAGCTCGACCTCCAGGCCATGCACCAGACCGTGCGCTGGTTCCATATCGACGGCGAACACACCGGCACCGCGGTCTACCGCGAGCTCGAATTCGCCAACCGGATCGTCAACACCGAGGGCATCGTCGTGATCGACGATTTCTTCTCGCCGCGCTATCCCGCCAACACCACCGAGGTGATCCGCTACCTCGAAAAAAACCCCTTCCATTTCCGACTGCTCGCCGTTGGCTTCAACAAGGGCTATCTCTGTCGCCCCGAGAGCCTGCCGCGTTACATGGATTTCATGGCGTCGGGCATGTCGCGGGCGCTCGGCGCCTACGGAGCCAAGACGACGATCTTCAAGACCACGGGCCCCTGGGACACCGACGCCGTCGGCATCACCGACTATGTCGAGGATGCCGGGCCCATCGCCGGCCCCGACAACGAGCCGCAGCGCTGGCACATGATGCGCACGCGCCACATCTGGGGCCCCTGGCGTCATCTCCAGAACGGCTGGCGCATGTTACGCGGCAACTAGGATCAGGCGGGCTTCGCGATCTTCATCTGTTCGTCGAGATCGTCGGCGATGAAGTGGCGCACGATCTCGTCGAGATCCTTGTCGGTTTCGAACCCAAGCGTGCGCGAACGCTTCGAATCGATTCCCTGAGGCCAACCGTCGCAGATCCTCTGAATGGCGGGATCGTGCTGCCAGACCACCCTGCCGACCTTGCGGTTGCCGGTGTGACGGCCCACCGCGGCCTCCAGTTCCCTGGCCGTCACGTTGATACCATTCAACAACAGGGTGCGGCCTGGCCCGAAGGCGTCCGGCGGCAGGTCGTGCAGGCGCATGAAGGCGTCGACCGTCTTGCGCGGACTGAGCACGACCATGACGGTCTCCGGCGTCACCGGACATACGACGTCCACGCCGGTGAGCGGCTCGCGCACGACCGAACTGGCCCAGGTCGAGGCTGCCTTGTTGGGCAATCCTGTGCGAACGCAGATCGTCGGCAGCCTTACCGAGGTCCCGCGCAGGAAACCCTTGCGGGTATAGTCGCGCATCAGGAACTCGCCGATCGACTTCTGCGCGCCATAGGAGGTTTGCGGCGTCAACGGCGTGTCGTCCGTCACGGCCGGCGGCAGATCACCACCGAAGGCGGCCAGTGAACTGGTGAAGACGACCCTCGGATTGGTGCCGAGCGCTCGACAGGCTTCCAGGACGTTGCGCGTGCCGTCGAGGTTTACCCGATAGCCGAGGTCGAAGTCGGCCTCGGCGCCCGCGCTCACGACGGCGGCAAAGTGGAACACCGTGGCAGCACCCTGCACAATCGATTGCACGGTGGCGAAATTGGAAATGTCACCGGCAAGCGTCTTGACCCGGGGATCGTCGAGCCCCGGCCCGGCTGCCTTGACGACATCGAACAGCAGAAGCTCGCCCACGGGCCCGGGCACGCCAGTCGGCCCAGCGATCACGCCCTGCTGCAGGATACGCCGTGCAAGCTTCTTGCCCAGAAAGCCGGCGCCGCCGGTGATGACCACTTTCATGCCGTCTCCATCCCGAATGTCTTCCTTGCCGACGAAAGTGTGCACAGATCGCCGTGCACAGTCTATGTTTGCCCCAATGGCAGGATCTGCGGAAATCGTCGTCTTCAAGGATGCGCTGATCGTTCTGGGAACGGCGGCCATCGTGGCGCCGGTCGTGCATCGCCTGAAGATCAGCCCGATCCTGGGTTTCCTCGTCGTCGGCGCGTTGCTCGGCCCGCATGGCTTGGGCAAGCTCGCCGAGCAGTCGCGCGCCATCGATTGGCTCACCGTCACCGGCGAGAAGCAGATCGCCTTCATTGCCGACCTCGGAATCGTCTTCCTGCTGTTTTTCATCGGCCTCGAACTCTCGATGCGCCGCCTTCTCACCATGCGCCGCCTAGTGTTCGGGCTGGGCGGACTGCAGGGCTTCCTGAGCGCCCTCGTCATCTCGCTGGGGGCCCTCTGGCTCGGCCAACCGCCAGCGGCGGCGCTGATCATCGGGGCCTGCCTGGCGCTCTCCTCGACGGCGATCGTCATGGAACTTCTCTCCGGGCAGCGCCGCATGATGTCGACCACCGGACGTACCAGTTTCGCCATTCTGCTTGCCCAGGATCTCGCGGTGGTGCCGCTGCTGTTCCTGATCAGCGCGCTGGGCGGGCATTCTGAGGGCTCGGTCCTGCAGGGTGTCATGGTCGCGCTGATCGAGGCCGTCGTGGCCGTCGTCGTGATCGCCGTTGTCGGCCGGCTCGTGTTGAAGCCGCTGTTCCGCCTCGCCGCCGGCACGGACAACCCCGAGTTCTTCATGGCGGCCACGCTCCTGATCGCCGTCGGCTCCGGCGTGATCGCTGCCTATGCCGGGCTTTCGATGGCCCTGGGCGCCTTCATCGCGGGCCTGCTGCTGGCTGAAACCGAATACCGGCGCGCCGTCGAAGCGATGATCGACCCCTTCCGCGGCCTCCTGCTCGGCGTCTTCTTCTTCTCGGTCGGCATGCATGTCGACCTGGGTTTCATCTGGCGCGAACCGCTGTTGGTTGCGGCGGGCTTCGCCACCATGATCGTGGCGAAGTCGATCCTGTTGGCCCCGCTCTGCCGGTTGTTCGGCGTGCCTTGGGCCGCCAGCATCGAAACCAGCCTGCTGCTGGCGCCCGGCGGCGAGTTTGCCTTCATCGGAATCGGACTCGCCACCCAGTTCGGCCTGATCGGCAGCGGCATCGCGACTGGCGTGCTTGCCGTCGTGTCGCTCACGATGGCGACCTTGCCGCTTTTCTCCGTCGTCGCCCGTCGGGCATCCCGGCCGTTTTCGGTTGCCGTCACGGCTGAGGCGCCCGCGACCGTGCTGCCCCCCGAAGATCATGCCAAGCGCGTCATCGTGGTCGGCCATGGCCGGGTCGGCCAGCTCGTGTGTGACCTGCTGGAAAAGCACGAGATCGCCTATCTCGCCACCGACAAGGATGTCGCCCTCGTCGATCGCTGGCGCCGCCTCGGTCGCCCGATCTTCTACGGCGATGCCAGTAACCCGATCTACCTGCGGCGCTGCGGCATCGACGAAGCGGCGGGCGTCATCGTCACCATTGATACCGCCGTCGTCGACGACGTCGTGCGAGCCGTGAGGGCGCGCCGGCCCGACGTCATGATCGTGGCGCGCGCCCACGATGCCCAGCACGCTCGCCATCTCTATACGCTCGATGTCACGGACACCGTCCCGGAGACCATCGAGGCAAGCCTGCAACTTGCCGAGTCGGCGCTGGTTGGCCTCGGCGTTCCGATGGGGCTGGTGATTGCCTCGATCCACGAGCGGCGTGAGACGGTCCGGCACGAGCTGCAGGCGGCCGCCGGCACGGCAAGCCTGCTCACCGAACAGATCCGGCAAGCGCGCCAGACGGTGCGACGCGATCGGAAACCCAAGTCGTGAGGCGCGCGTGAAGGTCATCAGCTGGAACCTGTTGCGGCTGACGGGCGCCGCCGTTGAGGATGTGGCAAGTCTGGTGGAACGCGAGAAGCCCGAACTGCTGCTGATGCAGGAAGCCACCGAGCACATGGACGTACTGCCATCGCTGGTCGGCGGTCATTTCCACCGCCAACCATGGCCGGGGCGCATTCACGGGCTCGCGGTCTGGACCCGGAGCCGACATGTCACGCCACATGCGCTGCCGTTGCCTGCCTCGCGGCTGCCCGGCCGCCTGCCACGCCGCCGCGCACAGATCATCCAGGTCGGCGACATCACCTTCGCCAACGTCCACCTCTCGCACGGTCAGTTGCTCAACCGCCGCCAGATCTCCCGCATTGCCGCGTCGCTGCGGGGAAAGCCTTCGGCGATCATCGGCGACTACAACGCCGTCGGCCCCATCCTGGTACCCGGCTTCTTCGATGTCGGTCCGCTCGAACCGACCCACTTTGCCAGCAACGTCGTGCCTTTCCGCCTCGACCGTTGCCTGGTGCACGGGCTGCGCTGCAGTTCGACCGGCACGCTCGCCTCCGGCCCGTCGGATCACCGGCCGATCGTGGTCGAACTACATACCGCGGAGGCTGGCGCGAAGCGCGACCCGCTGCGGGCGGCACGCCACCGCATCGCCCGGCTTCGCGCGGCGTTGCGCTGAATTGAGCTACAGGTAGGGCTGCAGCAATCTTGCGGCGCTGTTGCGCAGTCGGATCGGCAGAGGGTCGGCGTCGAGTTCGGCAAGCGTCAGCCGGCGACAGAGCCGTGTCGCCACCGCAATCTCATTCGCAAATCCGGTATCGTGCAATTCGACATTCAGTTCGAAGTTCAGCCGGAAGCTGCGGGTATCCCAGTTGGCGCTGCCGATCAGCGACCAGCTGTCGTCGATGGTCATCAGCTTCGAATGCTCGAATGGCGGCGGCAGCAGCCAGACACGGCAGCCCGCCTCGATCAGCGACCTGAGCGGGACCCGCCGGGCCCAGTCGAGGACAGCGTGGTTGCCACGCTCGGGAATGATCAGGTCGACCTCGATTCCGCGCATGGCCGCGAGCCCGAGCGCCATCGTCAACGGTTCGGGCGGCAGGAAATACGGCGTCACCACCCTCACTGACTTGCGCGCACAGGAAATGGCATGCAGCGCCACGAATTCGATGCGCTCGTTGTCCTCGTCGGGGCCGGAGGTGACCACCCGGGCCGCCACGACGCCGGCCCTGTCGATTGGCGGAAACCAGTCCTTGTCGGGAAGATGTTCGCCGGTCGCGAAAAGCCAGTCGTCGGCGAATGCATCGGTGAGCTGCTCGACGACCGGGCCCTCGAAGCGGAAATGTGTGTCACGCACGGCATGCAGCGGGCCCCCCGCCTGCATGTTTTCGGCGCCGATGTTCAGCCCGCCGGTGAAGCCGACGCGGCCATCGACCACCAGCACCTTGCGGTGGTTGCGCAGGTTCACGAACGGCATGCGCCAGGGGAAGTACGAATGAAGGAAGCGCGCGACTGGCACACCCGCTTCTCTCAGCCGCCGGTATGTTCCCGACCAGAAATAGCCACCGCCAACTCCGTCGATGAGCACCCTCACCTGCACCCCGCGGCGCTGGGCCTCGATCAGGGCCTGATGAAACGGCTCGCCAGCGGCATCGGCCCGGAAGATGTAACTCTCAAGACCGATACTCGTCTGCGCCCGGCCGATTTCCTCCAGCATTCGGGGGTAGGCTTGATCGCCATTGCGCAGCATCTCGACACTGTTGCCGTGCTCGCGTGGCAGCCGGGTCAGCCGGCCGACGGCAAATTCCAGCGGTGCCAGCGGATCGTCGGGAGCCATGTCCGCCGACGCTGCCTCGGCGATGGCGGGCTGTGCGCGCTTGCGCAGCAACCGCTTGGCGCGCCGCTTGACGCGATTGACGCCCATGATTGCGTACAGCATGCCGCCGAGAAATGGCGACAGCCAGGCGATGCCGATCCAGGACACGGCAGCACCGACATTGCGCTTGTAGAGCAGGACATGGACGGTCACCGCACTGGCGATGGCCACGTGCATGATCGCGGCGGCTTCACCGATCAGCCAAAGCAGTTCGCCAGTCAGGTTCACGCGCGCGTCAGGCCACCGCTTTGATCGTCTTGGCGGTGATGTCGATGATTTCGTCGATCTGCGCCTTCTCGATCACGAGCGGCGGCGACATGGCGATGGCGTCGCCCGACTGGCGCACCATCAGGCCGAGCTCGAACGCCTTGGTGAAGGCTTCATAGCCGCGCGTGCCGACCGCACCCTTGGGCGCGAGGTCGATACCGGCCGCAAGCCCGAGATTTCGAATGTCGGTGACGTTGGGCAGACCCTTCAATGAATGCACGCCTGCTTCCCAGTAGGGCGAGAGTTCGGCCGAGCGCTCGAACAGATTCTCGTCGCGATAGATGTCGAGCACCGCCGAGGCTGCGGCGCAGGCCAGGGGATGGGCCGAGTAGGTGTACCCGTGGAACAGGTCGATGGCGTTTTCCGGGCCGCTCATGAGGCCATCGAACACGTGCTTGCGCACGAACACGCCACCCATCGGCACCGTGGCATTTGAGATGCCCTTGGCCACCGTCATCAGGTCAGGGACGACGCCGAACTTGTCGGCAGCGAAGCCCGTGCCGAGGCGGCCGAAACCGGTAATGACCTCGTCGAAGATCAAGAGGATGCCATGCTTGTCGCAGATCTGACGCAGACGCTGCAGGTAGCCCTTCGGCGGCGGCAGGTAGCCCGTCGAGCCGGCGCATGGCTCAACGATGACGGCCGCGATGTTCGAAGCGTCGTGGAGGCCGATGATCCTCTCCAGTTCGTCGGCGAGTTCGGCGCCATGCTCCGGCTGGCCCTTGGAGAAGGCGTTCTGCGGCAGATGGGTGTGCGGCATGTGGTCGACGCCCGGCAGCATGGCGCCGAACCATTTCCGGTTGTTCACCATGCCGCCCACGGAAATGCCGCCGAAGCCGACACCGTGATAGCCGCGTTCACGACCGACAAAGCGGGTGCGCGTGCCCTGGCCGTTGGCGCGGTGATAGGCGAGCGCAATCTTGAGCGCGCTGTCCACGGCTTCCGAGCCGGAGTTGCAGTAGAAGGCGTGGTTGAGGTCGCCCGGCAGAAGCGCCGCGTGGCGCGCCGCCAGCTCGAACGCCTTGGGATGGCCCATCTGGAACGACGGCGCGTAGTCCATTTCGTCGAGCTGCCTGGCGATCGCCGCCTTGATCTCCTCGCGGCCATGGCCGGCGTTGACGCACCACAGGCCCGACGTGCCGTCGATGATCTTGCGGCCCTCCGGCGTCCAGTAGTGAACGCCCTTCGCCTTGGCCAGCATCCGCGGATTCTTCTTGAACTGCCGGTTCGCCGTGAACGGCATAAAAAAGGCATCGAGATTGTTGGAGGCCGGCTTGGCATTGGGGAGCGTCATCGTCGGGTTCCTTGGCAGACAGGAGAAGCTTGAATTCAAGCTATCACTTGTTCACGTCGACGACCACGCGGCCGCGTATCTCTCCCTTGAGGATTTTTGGGGCCAGTGTCATCAGATCGGAAAGGCCCGCCTCGTTCACCATGCTGTCGAGCCTGTCGAGCGGCAGGTCGGAACCCAATCTCTTCCACGCCTCCGCGCGCGGTCCCATGGGCAACATCACCGAATCGATGCCGTAGACGGTGATGTTGCGCAGGATGAAGGGCAGGATTGAGCCTGGGAACGACGGCCCAGCCGCGAGCCCGCACACCGCGGCCGCACCGCCGTACTTCACCTGTGCGAGCGCCTTGGCGAACATCACTCCGGAGACCGTATCGACCAGGCCGGCGAAGCGTTCAGACAGCAGCGGCCGGTCCGGCGCCTCGATGAGTTCCTTGCGATCGATGATCGTCTTGGCGCCCAAGGCCGTGAGATAGGCGCCTTCCTGCGGCCGGCCCGTGGCGGCCACGACCGTATACCCGAGCTTGGCCAGGATCGCGACGGCGACCGAGCCGACGCCACCCGCCGCCCCGGTCACCAGAATCTCGCCAGAGGCCGGCTTGATGCCGTGCCTCTCGAGAGCCATGACGCAGAGCATGGAGGTATAACCAGCCGTGCCGATGGCCATCGCCCGTCTGGTCGAGATCGAGGCCGGCAACTTGACCAGCCAGTCACTTTTCACCCGCGCTTTGGAAGCATAGCCACCCCAGTGCAGCTCACCCACCCGCCAGCCGTTCAGCACGACCTTGTCACCCGGCCTAAAGGTCGGGCTCTCGGAACTCTCGACCGTGCCGGCGAAATCGATACCGCCGACATGCGGCCAGGTCTTCACCAGCCCGCCGCCCGTCGTGAGCACCAACCCATCCTTGTAATTGAGCGTCGAATGTTCGACTGCGACCGTGACGTCACCCGCTGGCAGTCTCTCGTCGGGCAGGGTCTCAATGGTGCCGCTTACTCTGCGGTCGGGGCCTTGACTGAGAACGAGCGCGCGGAACGACATGGGAACTCCTCTGCGGACCTGTTGCGGGGTTGTATCAAGGCTCCGGGCACGCAGCGACACTGGACTTGCGATGCGTTCCGCTGCGGCTCGAAATTTGCTTTGCTCCCTCAGAAGGCCGAAATGTGCCGCCTAGCCCAGCACAACCATATGTGGTTGCGCATCCATAAGCGCGTAGTCTATGCGATAAATGGGGCGTTGCCGTAGTTGTGCGCGCGTATGTCAGCAAAAAATGAAGCCCATGCAGGGATGGCAGAGTCTGCGCAGCCGTATAAGTGGCTACGAATGCGCCCAAGAAAGAAACTCCCTGTTCTGTCGACCATTCCGCGCTCAGGAACTTGGTTCCTGCGCTACGCGGTGTCGTTCCTCAGCCACCTCGATCGAGGCGGGCGCATAGAGGACCGCGTTACCTGTGAAATCGTCGGGCCCCCATCGGGCACCCCTTTTGATTTTCGCCGTTTCAGGGGCGGACCGCTTTTCCTGACACGGAACACGATGGCGTACGATCATGTTTTTATTGGTCATACGGCATGTCCCGGCTTCTCAGACATTGCCGGCGATTTTGCATGGTGGTCGAAGATTGCCTTCCACGTTCCCGGGTACGACTATCTGCACGAAGGGCTGGCCTACGAATACACGCCCATCGATCTTGCGAAATACCAATACACACCAGTCTCGGTCCGGGCACTGGAGCGATCCGCTTCAGCCGGTCGCGGGGCACCTTTGGCACTGGTCTATCGCAATCCGCTGGCGCAGGCGGCCTCCTACTTTCGCTACTGCATGACGCACGCAAATCCAGTGTATAATAAATTTAAAGGCCGCCCCCTCGCCGACATCCCGTTCCGCGACTATCTGTTCGGTATCGCTCTGCCTTCCTATGCCAAACAGTTCGTCTCCTTCCAGGCAATGGCTGCACGCCATCCCGGCTTGGTGCGCCTCGTGCCCTACGAACGCCTGATGGCCAAGCCGGTGGAGGTTCTTGCCGGCCTGCTCGATCACCTCTCGGGAACGCCCCGCAGCAATTGGCCGAACCTTCATCACGCGGTGCGTCTGGCGCGGCGCGAACATCTGAAGGCCATCGAAGCGGAGCTCGGCCGTTCGCTCGATGGTACTCGCGCCGGCAACGGCAGCCACATGCGCCAGAGCAGGTTCGAGGAGAAACTCGATCAAACAACCCGTGACGAGACGATCGAACGGTTACGGTATATGGGCATCGACGCCGACCTTTTCGTATGGCCCGCCGCCAACGACCTCGGAGATTTTCCGCAGCAACAGCGGCATGTTGCGGCAGAGTAGCTACCGCCCTGGAAAGATGAGCTTTCGTGCCAGTCCCAAATTCCTATCTGCAAGCGCTCGAAGCCGAGAGCATCTATATCCTTCGGGAAGCCGCCGCGAATTTTCGCAAGCCCGTCATCTTGTACTCCATCGGCAAGGACTCCTCCGTCCTGCTGCATCTTGCATTGAAGGCCTTCTACCCGGCCAAGCCGCCATTTGCGCTATTGCACGTCGACACCACGTGGAAGTTCCGCGAGATGATCGCCTTCCGCGATCGGCGCGTGGACGAGCTGGGCCTCGAACTGATCGTCCATGTCAATCGCGATGGGATTGCCCGGGGCATCGGCCCGATCTCGCATGGAGCGGCCGTTCACACGGACGTCATGAAGACCGAAGCGTTGAAACAGGCGCTGGACCTTCATGGCTTCGACGCCGCGATCGGCGGTGCGCGGCGCGACGAGGAGGCCTCGCGGGCCAAGGAGCGGATCTTCTCCTTTCGAAGCGCCGCCCATCGCTGGGATCCACGCCAGCAGCGCCCGGAGCTGTGGCGGCTGTATAATGGGCGCATCCATCCCGGAGAAAGCATTCGCGTTTTTCCGCTCTCGAACTGGACCGAACTCGATGTCTGGACCTATATCCGCCAGGAGAATATCCCCGTCGTTCCGCTCTATTTCGCGGCGGAGCGTCTCGTGGTCGAACGGGATGGAATGCTGATCAAGGTCGACGACGACAGGCTGCCGCTGCGCCCCGGCGAGGTGCCGCAGCCACGTTGGGCGAGATTCCGCACTCTTGGGTGCTACCCGCTTACAGGCGCCGTCGAATCCCGCGCGGTCAACCTGTCTGAAATCATCGCCGAGTTGACCTCCGCCCGCACGTCCGAACGCCAGGGCCGGGCGATCGACCACGATCAGAGCGGCTCCATGGAACTCAAGAAACGGGAAGGATACTTCTGATGGCGCGATCGGCGCCGTCCGGCTCGGCCGATAAGGATTTGCTGCGCCTCATCACCTGCGGCAGCGTCGACGACGGCAAGAGCACGCTGATCGGCCGGCTGCTGTTCGACGCCCAACTCGTACCCGACGACCATCTCCAGGCGCTGGCGCGCGACAGCCAACGCTATGGCACTGTCGGCGACTCGCCGGATCTGGCGCTGCTGGTTGACGGACTGCAGGCGGAGCGCGAACAGGGCATCACCATCGACGTCGCCTACAGATTCTTTTCCACGGCACGTCGCCGGTACATCGTCGCCGACACTCCGGGACATGCGCAATACACGCGCAACATGGTGACCGGTGCCTCCACCGCCGACCTGGCGATCGTCATCGTCGAAGCACGCAAGGGCCTGATGGCCCAGACCTGCAGGCATAGCGCCATCGCGTCGCTGATGGGCGTCCGCCACGTGGTCCTCGCGGTCAACAAGATGGACCTGGTCGACTACCGTGAGCAGCGCTTCGAGGAGATCGTGGCCGCCTACGCGCACCTTGCCAAACAGCTCAATCTTGCCTCGATCATCGCCATTCCGATCTCGGCGTTGTTGGGCGACAACGTGATCCGGCCGAGCGCCGCCATGCCCTGGTATCGCGGCCCGACGCTGCTCGGCCATCTGGAGAGTGTCCGCATCGAAGCGAGCGACAACCAACCGTTTCGTCTCGCCGCGCAATGGATCACCCGCACTGGGTCCGAGTTCCGTGGCTATGCCGGCACGGTGCTGGGCGGCAACGTCCGCCCCGGAGACGAGATCGTGGTCCAGCCCTCGGGCGTTCGCAGCCGCGTCGAGCGCATCGTCACGCTCGACGGCGATCTCGCCGAGGCTGGCGCCGGCCAGGCCATCACCCTGACCCTTACCGACGCAGTCGACATCGTACGCGGCGACATCCTCGCTGCCCCGGACCGCCCGCCGCACGTGGCCGACCAGTTCGCCTGCCACCTGGTGTGGATGCATGACGCGCCCATGCTGCCGGGCCGGCCCTACCTGATGCGACTGGGCACCGCGACGCTGACGGCGACCGTGACCGAGCTGAAGCACCGGATCGACGTCGAAACCGGTGTCCACGAGGCGACGAAGCAGTTGTCACTGAATGAAATTGGATTCGCCAATATCGCCCTCGACCGGCCAACCCCTTTCGACGTCTACGACGAGAACAAGCACACCGGCGGCTTCATCCTGATCGACCGGACGAGCAACGCGACCGTCGGCGCCGGCATGATCCGGTTCCCGCTGCGGCGCGCCTCCAGCCTGTCCTGGCAGGTGTTCGCCGTCGACAAGGCCGCACGGGCGCGGATCAAGCAGCAGCGCCCCTGCGTGCTGTGGTTCACCGGCCTTTCCGGGGCCGGAAAATCGACGATCGCCGATGGCGTCGAAAAGCGACTGCTGGCGCTTGGCCGTCACACCTATTCCCTGGACGGCGACAATGTCCGGCACGGCCTCAACAGGGATCTGGGCTTCACCGACGCCGACAGGGTAGAAAACGTCCGGCGCATCATCGAGGTTGCCCGGCTATTCTGCGAGGCCGGGTTGATCGTACTGGTATCGGTCATCTCGCCATTCCGCAGCGAGCGGCAGCTTGCCCGGGAGCGCATGGCACCCGGCGAATTTGTCGAGATCTTCGTCGACACGCCGTTCGCCGAGTGCGAGCGCCGCGATCCCAAGGGGCTCTACCGTCGTGCCCGCGATGGCGAGATCGCAAACTTCACTGGCATCGACTCACCGTACGAACCACCGGAGGCGCCGGATGTCCACCTCCTAACGACCGAGATGTCGCTCGAACGGGAAATCGAGGTCGTCATGGAAGGACTGCGCGACCGCGGCGTCATCGATTGACGCGCCTCACGCCGCATTCTTCGTGCTTGCGTCGCTGGCGATCGCCCGGGCGAGCTGCTGCAGCCGACGGCCGAAGCGGGAACCGACTTCCTCTTCGGTCATGGCCGAGCTCGGGAAGCGCATAGAGAGGCTACCCATCACGCGTGCCCTCGCGCCGCTCCCCTGCCGGATCACCACGGCAATGCCGTGCAGGCGCGCCGGACGTACCGGCCGAGTAAAGGCATAACCATCGTGGCGGATACGCTCGAGGGCGCCACTGAGCGCGGTCTCCTGGCGCGAGGTGAGCCCGCCGATGTCGCGCAGGATGGCTCGCCGCTCCTCTTCCGGGCAGAAGGCGAGCCAGACGCGGCCGAGCGCGCTGGTCAGCACTGGGCGGCGCAGATTGAGGCCGGCGCCCTCGAACGACATCGGGCTTTCCGGCGCCGTGGAATGGCGGATCGAGATCGCGCCGTACGTCAGCGTCGCGAGGTAGAGCGGCCAACCGTGATCGGCGGTGAAGCGGCTCATATGGGGGATGGCGGCATCCACCAGATGGTCGACGAATCGGATCGATCCGGAGAGGCCCAGCACGCGGTCCGTCAGACGGTAGCCTTGTTCGCGCGAGACGCGTGCGGCATAGCCCAGCGTGATCAACGTGTGCAGCAGCCGCACCACTGTCGGCCGCGGCAGGCCGATCTCTCGGGTCAGCACGCCGACGGTGGAGGTCCGGCGGCGGCTGAGCGCCTCCAGCAGCGCGAAGCTGCGACGGACCGGCTCGATGGCGGGTTGCAGGGCCATAGAACAAGTCTAGTCCGCAATACGGACTTCGTCGACTTGAGACAGGGCGCCACCGCCGGGAAGGCGTAACGTCGGCGCCACACGAGCCCGAGCCCGGGAGGAAACAAACAATGGCCTATCAGTCGATCGACGTACGCAAGCTGACACCCACCATCGGCGCCGAGGTTTTCGGCGTGGACCTCGGCAAGCCTCTGGGCAACCAGCAGTTCCAGGAAGTGCACGACGCGCTGATGGAAAATCTGGTGATCTTCTTCCGAGACCAGAAGATGACGATCGACCAGCACAAGGACTTCGGCCGCCGCTTCGGGCCGCTGCACACGCATCCCAACGCACCGATCGAATTCAAGGAGCATCCCGAGATCCTGGTGATCAAGGCCGACGAGAAGTCGAAGCACGTCGCCGGCGAGGAGTGGCACGCCGACGTGAGCTGCGACCTCGAGCCGCCGATGGGTTCGATCCTCTACCTGACGGAAGTGCCGCCCGATGGCGGCGGCGACACGCTGTTCGCCAACATGTACCGTGCCTACGAGACGCTCTCCGAGCCGATCAAGAAGACGCTCACGGGCCTCACCGCCCTGCACGACAGCTCCAAGGCGCACTACTACCGCGTCAAGGCGACGGACCGCGACGACATCAAGTTCCCCAATGCCGAGCATCCGATCGTGCGCACCCATCCGGTGACCGGCAAGCAGGGGCTTTACGTCAACCGCGGCTTCACTCTGCGTATCTCCCAGCTCCGCCGCAACGAGAGCGATGCGCTGCTCGAAATGCTCTACCGCCACATCGAGACGCCGGAATTCCAGTGCCGCTTCAAGTGGCAGCCGGACTCGGTGGCGTTCTGGGACAATCGCTGCACCCAGCATCACGCGATGTTCGACTATTACCCACACCGCCGCTACGGTCATCGGGTGACGATCTGCGGCGACAAGCCGTTCTATCGCGCCTGATCGCCGCGAGACGCTTGCCAAGAGGCGCGCATGCCCCCAACTGTTCGGGGTCATGTCCGCTCCTCGCTTCAGTCTGCTACCGCATCGCAGCGTCATCGCCGTCGGCGGTGACGACCGCGTCGAATTCCTGCAAGGCCTGATCTCGAACGACATCACCAAGGTGGTGCCCGGTCGTGCCATCTGGGCGGCGTTGCTGACACCGCAAGGCCGCTTCCTCAACGACATGTTCGTCATCGACGGCGGGGACGGCGCCCTGCTGCTGGAAACCGAACGCGGGCGGGCGCCCGCTTTGGCCAAGAAGCTCAATCTCTACAAGCTGCGCTCCAAAGTGGTGGTAGAGGATCGAAGCGCCGCGCTGGAAGTCGCCGTCGTGTTCGGCGTCGGCGCCGACAGGGCCCTGCCGATTGACGGCGCGGTAGCGTTCGTCGACCCCCGGTTGCCCGAACTCGGCGTTCGTATGCTGGCGCCGATTGGAAAGGCGGCGGCGCTCCTCCAGGCGTGCGGCCTCGCCGAAGTGCCATTCGACGACTACGACGCGCTTCGTCTGTCGCTGGGCGTTCCCGACGGCAGCCGCGACCTGCCGGTGGAAAAGGCACTGCTGCTCGAAAGCGGCTTCGACGAATTGAACGGCGTCGACTGGAAGAAGGGCTGCTACATAGGCCAGGAGCTGACGGCCCGCACCAAGTACCGCGGCCTAGTGAGGAAGCGCCTTTTTCCCGTGCGGATCGAGGGCACGTTGCCGGTCTCCGGCACGACCATTGAACTGGATGGCCAAGACGTCGGCGAACTGCGCTCGGGCGCCGGCGAACGCGCCATCGCCATGTTGCGTCTCGATGCCGCCTGCGGCGGCGGCGCGCTGACGGCGGCCGGGGCACGGATCGTGCCGGAATTTCCCGCCTGGATGCGACTTCCCGAACCCTCGGACCCCTAGCCGCCCCGTCCCGCCGGGCTTATGGTCTCCGCACGCGCCAGTCCGCGAGGAGATCGTCTGTGAAACTGATCAATCCCAATCCCTTCACCACGCGGCCGGAGATCGTCGGCACGTTCGGCGTGGTGGCCTCCACGCACTGGATCGCGACCGCAGTCGGCATGGGTATCCTCGAGCGGGGCGGCAACGCCTTCGACGCCGCCGTCGCCACCGCCTTCACCCTGCAAGTCGTCGAGCCGCATCTCTGCGGTCCGGGCGGCGACGTACCGCTCATCCTGCACGATGCGAAGCGCGGCAAGACCGAGGTGATCTGCGGCCAGGGCTCCATGCCGGCTGGCGCCACCATCGCCCACTACAAGGGCCTCGGCCTCGAGCTCATCCCCGGTACCGGCCTGCTGCCGGCCTGCGTGCCCGGCACCTTCGACGCCTACATGCTGGTGCTGCGTGACTACGGCACGATGCGCCTGGGCGACGTGCTCTCCCCCGCCATCGCTTACTGGCTGAACGGCTTCCCGCTGGTCGAGCGCGCCTCGGCCACCATTGCCACCGTGGCCGACCAGTTCCGCACCCATTGGCCGACCTCCGCGGCGGTGTTCCTGCCGGGCGACAAGGTCCCTGCCCCGGCGTCGATGTTCCGCAATGCTGCGATCGGCAATACCTACGGCCGCATTCTGAAGGAGGCCGAAGCTGGCGGCGGGGGGCGCGAGGCAGAGATCGAACGCGCGCGCAAGAGCTGGAGCCAGGGCTTCGTCGCCGAGGCGATCGACCGCTTCTATACCCATGAGGAAATCATGGACGTGTCGGGCCAACGCAACAAAGGCGTGTTGCGTGGTGACGATATGGCCAAATGGCAGGCGACGGTCGAAGCGCCGCTCACCTACGACCACGGCCGGTACACTGTTTGCAAGGCGGGTCCCTGGACGCAGGGCCCGGTGGTGCTGCAGCAGCTCGCCCTGCTCAAGGGCTTCGACCTGGATGGCATGGATCCGACCAGCGCCGACTTCATTCACCTCGTGGTCGAGGCGAGCAAGCTCGCCTACGCCGACCGCGAGGCCTTCTACGGCGATCCGGACTTCGTCGACGTGCCGATGCAGACGCTCCTGTCGGACGCCTACAACGCCGACCGTCGCAAGCTGATCGACGCCGGGCACGCCTCGATGGAGCAGCGCCCGGGCAAGGTCGACGGCTACGGCGGCGTGGTGAAGCTGCGCCGCGCCGACGGCATGCGGAGCGCCGTGGCCGCGAGCGGCGCCGGCGAACCGACAGTCGGCCGCCTCGGCCAGACCAGTGGCGACACGGTGCATTTCGACATCGTCGATCGCGACGGCAACATGATCACGGCCACGCCGTCGGGCGGCTGGCTGCAGAGTTCGCCCGTCATCCCCGAACTCGGCTTCCCCATCAGCACGCGCGGCCAGATGTTCTGGCTCGAAGAAGGCCTGCCGGGCTCCCTGGCGCCGGGCAAGCGGCCGCGCACGACGCTGACGCCGACAATGGCCCATCGTGACGGCAAGCCGTACATGGCCTGGGGTTCGCCAGGCGGCGACCAACAGGACCAATGGATCACTCAGCTCTTCCTGCGCCACGTCCATTGCGGCATGAACCTGCAGGAGGGTATCGACGCGCCGGCCTGGCACAGCGAGCACTTCCCCAGTTCCTTCTGGCCGCGCACCGCGCGCCCGGGCGTGCTGGTGCTGGAGGGCCGCATTCCGAAGGCCACCGTCGACGAGTTGAAGAAGCGTGGCCATGAGGTCGAACTGAACGACGAATGGTCGGAAGGCCGACTTACCGCGGCCACGCGCGACGACCCCTGGCGCAAGGCGGCGGCCAACCCGCGCGGTATGCAGGGTTATGCGGCCGGACGTTGACGAAGAGGCGCTGACGGCAGCATGACTTGGTCGATCATTTTCCACGAACAGTCGACCGGCCGCATTGGCATCGCCGTCGCGACCAAGTTCTTCGCCGTCGGCGCACGCGTGCCCAACGTCGAACCGCAGAAGGGTGCGGTCTGCACTCAGGCGCTGACCAATCCGCTCTACGGCCCACACGGGCTCAGGTTGATCCGCGAGGGTGTCGGCGCCGCCGACGTTGTGCGCATCCTGACGACGCCGGATGCCGGCCGCGAACATCGCCAGCTCCACGTCATGGGCGCCGACGGCCGCTTTGCAGGTCACACCGGCGCCGAGTGCGTGCCATGGTGCGGTCATTGGACAGGCGACGACTTCTCCGTCGCCGGCAACATGCTGGCGGGGCCCGAGGTCGTTTCCGAAACCGTGCGAACCCTGCGCGAGCGATCAGACCTGGCGCTGCCGCGTCGCTTGATCGCCGCCATGAAGGCGGGCGAGGCCGCGGGCGGCGACAAGCGCGGCAAGCAGTCGGCCGCACTGGTGATTTACGGCAACCAGGAATATTCCGAACTCGACCTCCGGGTCGACGACCATGCGGAGCCCTTGCTGGAGCTGGAGCGGCTGGAGGCCGTGAGCCGCGAGCGCTGGACGCACTTCCGCGCCTTCGTGCCCACCCGCGAGAATCCGGCCGGCATTTTCGACCGCGCCGAGATCGACGCCGGCATCGCAAGAAGCCTGGCGGCCGAGCGCAAATGAGCGTGACACCGGGCGAACCTCCCCTTTTGGAATTGAAGGCACTGCGCGTCAGCTTCGCCACCGACGACGGTACTGTCTTTGCCGTCGATGGCATCGATCTCGCGCTGGCGCGCGGCCGCACCCTGGGACTGGTGGGCGAATCCGGTTGCGGCAAGAGCGTGACGTCGCTTGCCATCATGGGCTTGCTGCCGCCGGAGAATTCCAGCGTGCGCGGCGAGGTGGCCTTCGAGGGCCGCGATCTCCTGAAGCTCGGCGCCAACGCCATTCGCGACCTGCGTGGGGCGCGGCTCGCGATGATCTTCCAAGAACCGATGACCTCGCTCAATCCAGCCTACACGATCGGCGATCAGATCATGGAGGCCATCCAGCGCCATCAAGGCCTGTCCGCGACCGAGGCGCGGGCGCGGGCCATAGAAATGCTGCGCATCGTCCGCATCCCGAGCCCAGAGAAACGGGTCGACGACTATCCGCACAAGCTGTCGGGTGGCATGCGCCAGCGCGCCATGATCGCCATGGCGCTGGCCTGCGGGCCGCGGCTGCTGATCGCCGACGAGCCGACCACGGCGCTCGACGTTACCATTCAGGCACAGATTCTCGACCTGATGCGCGGGCTACGCCGAGATACCGGCACCGCCATAATCCTGATCACCCACGATCTCGGCGTCGTGGCCGAGATGGCCGACGACGTGGCGGTCATGTACGCCGGCCAGATCGTCGAGCGTGCCCCGGTGCGCGACCTCTTCGCCCGCCCCGAGCATCCCTACACCGTGGGCCTGCTGGGCTCGATCCCGCGGCTCGACGAGAAGCGCGACCGCCTGCCGTCGATCGAGGGCCGCGTGCCCGACATGAGCCGCCCACCCGAAGGCTGCCGCTTCGCCGCGCGTTGCCCGTTCGTCGAGCCCGCATGCCGAGAGATCGCGCCGGCGCTCGTCGAAGTGACAGCCGCCCATTTCACGCGTTGTCGCCGCGCCCCGCTGTCCGCGGTGGCAACATGAGCGGCCGCCTGCTCGAGGTTTCAGGTCTCGCCAAGCACTTCCCGGTGCGGCGCGGCGCCTTCGGCCTGGTCTCCGGCCATGTCCGGGCCGTCGATGGCGTCGACTTCCACCTGGAGGCTGGCGAGACGCTCGCCATCGTGGGCGAATCAGGCTGCGGAAAATCGACCGTCGGCCGCCTCGTGCTGCGCCTGCTCGAGCCTACCGCCGGTCAGGTTCGCTTCGAGGGCGAGGACTTGGTGGCGCTCTCGGACTCGGAGATGCGGAGCCGCCGGCAGCGTCTGCAGGTAATCTTCCAGGACCCCTACGCCTCGCTCAACCCGCGCATGACCGTCGGCGCCATGCTGGGCGAACCGCTGATGCTGCACGGTCTCGCCACGTCTGAAGCGGCGCGGCGCGCCCGGGTCGGCGAGCTGCTGGAGTTGGTAGGGTTGCGCCCCGAGCATGCCCGGCGCTACCCGCACGAATTCTCCGGCGGCCAGCGCCAGCGCCTGGCCATCGCTCGCGCACTGGCCGTCGAACCGAAGCTGATCGTGGCCGATGAAGCCGTGTCGGCGCTCGATGTTTCCATCCAGGCACAGGTCATCAACTTGATGCGCTCGCTGCAGGAGCGCTTCGGCTTGGCCTACATCTTCATCAGCCACGATCTCGCGGTTGTGAAACACATCGCCGACCGGATCGCCGTAATGTACCTCGGCAAGATCGTGGAGACTGCGACGACCGAGGACCTGTTCCGCAACCCGCGTCATCCCTACACGCGCGCACTGCTCGCGGCCGTACCGCTGCCGGACCCGACGGTCGTGCGCGAGCGCACGTTGCTGGAAGGCGACTTGCCGAGCGCCATGAACCCACCGTCCGGGTGCCTCTTCCACACGCGCTGCCCTTTCGTGCGCGACGCCTGCCGCCGCGACGTGCCCACCCTCGTCGACGACGGCCCTACAGGCTCCGTGGGGGGACATGCTACGGCGTGCCCATACTGGCCGGACTTCCCACCCGCATCGACACTTGTCGCAACCGCCGTCCAAGACCAAGACCGGATCCGGCTGACCCGCCTGCAGGCAGCATTCGTCACTACTCAAACGGAGGCATCATGAAACCGACATTTCGTCGTCTGGCGCTGGCGGCAGCGCTTTCGGCCGTCGCCCTGTCGGGCGCCGCCGCCCAGAGCCACCTGCGCATCGGCCTGGCCGAGGATCCCGACGTTCTCGATCCGACGCTGGCCCGCACCTACGTCGGCCGCATCGTCTTTTCGTCGATCTGCGACAAGCTTTTCGATATCGACGACAAGCTAGGCATCGTACCGCAGCTCGCAATCGGCCATGAGACTTCGGCCGACGGCAAGACCGTCACCATCAAGTTGCGCCCAGGCGTGAAATTCCACGACGGCGAAGTCTTCGACGCCCAGGCCGCCAAGTACAGCCTCGAACGCCACCTCAACATGAAGGGCTCGTTCCGCAAGCCCGAGCTCGGCTCGGTCGACCGGGTCGAGGTGGTCGATCCCTCGACCATCAGGTTGCTCCTCAAAGCTCCGTTCTCGCCGCTGCTCGCCCAGCTCACCGACCGCGCCGGCATGATGGTGTCGCCCAAAGCCGCCGAAGCGACGGGAGACAAGTTTGGCCTCAAGCCAGTGTGTGCCGGGCCCTACAGGTTCGTCGAGCGAGTCCAACAGGACCGCATCGTGGTCGAAAAGTTCGCCGACTACTGGAACAAGGATCAGGTCTTCATCGACAAGATCACCTACCTGCCGATCGTCGACTCGACGGTGCGGCTGGCCAATCTGCGCTCGGGCGGGCTCGACCTGATCGAGCGTGTGCTGGCAACCGACATCAAGACGGTGCGCGACAACCCGAAACTCAAACTCATCACCGCCGTCGAACTCGGCTACCAGGGCCTCACGATAAACCTGTCAAATGGCGTCAAAGCCAACACGCCGCTCGCCAAGGATGCCCGTGTTCGCCGGGCCTTCGAGCTGTCGATCGACCGCGATGCGCTGAATCAGGTCGTGTTCAATGGCGAGTTCGTGGTCGGCAACCAGTGGATCAACCCGACCAATCCCTACTACCAGCAATCCCTGCCGGTCCCGAAGCGCGACATTGCCAAGGCCAGGGCGCTTCTCAAGGAAGCGGGTGTCACGGGCACGCTGGTGCTCGATCTGATGGTGCCGAACAACCCCGAGACGCGACAGGTGGCCGAGGTGCTGCAGTCCATGGCAGCCGAGACCGGCTTCGACCTGAAGATCCGCGTTACCGAGTTCGCGACCTCGCTCAAGCAGGCCGAAAGTGGCGACTACCAGCTCTTCCTGATCGGCTGGTCGGGCCGTAGCGACCCCGATGGAAACTCCTACGTCTTTCAGACCTGCGGCGCGCCGCAAAACAACAGCGGCTACTGCGACAAGGACGTTGATGGCTGGCACAAGGAGGCGCGGACCAAGAGCGATCCGGCCGAGCGAAAGAAAATCTACGAGAACATCGCGAAGAGGTACTTGGCCGAAGGCTCGATCAAATACCTCTATCACCGCCGGGTACTGGTCGCCCACACCGACAAGGTCGAAGGCTACAAGCAGCTGCCTGACGGCCTGATCCGTGTGGTCGGCGTCAAACTCAAGTAGGACCGGACCCCAAGCCTGACATGTTGGCCTTCCTCACCCAGCGGCTGCTGCAGATCATTCCGACGCTTGTTCTGGTGTCGATGCTGATCTTCGGCCTGCAGCAGCTGCTGCCGGGCGACCCGGCGCTGATCATGGCGGGCGAGGAGCGCGATCCCGCGGTGCTGGCTGAAATCCGCGAGCAGTACCGCCTCAATGAACCGATCCCCGTTCAGTACTTCTACTGGATCAAGGGCGTGCTCTCGGGGAATTTGGGCGAGTCCATGCGGCTGAAGAGTTCCGTGGCCTCGCTGGTGGCCGAAAAGCTGCCGGTCACCCTGCAGCTCGCTGCCATGGCGCTGGTGGTGGCGCTCGGCATCGGTATCCCGGCCGGCATCATTTCGGCCGTGAAGAAGGACACGACATGGGACTACGGCGCCAATCTGTTCGCGCTGTGGGGCATCAGTACGCCCAATTTCTGGCTGGGCATCCTGATGATCTTCCTGTTCTCGGTGACGCTGGGTTGGCTGCCGGCATCGGGTTACGTGCGACTGGGAGAGGACTGGCGAGCCAGCCTCGCCACCACGGTGATGCCGGCCTTCGTCCTGGGCAACGCCATCGCCGCCATCCTGATGCGTCACACCCGCAGTGCCATGCTGCAGGCCATGGGCGCCGACTATGTGCGCACCGCACGCGCCAAGGGACTCTACGAGAAGCGCGTCGTTCTGAAGCACGCGCTACGCAACGCCATGACCCCGGTGATCACGCTAGGTGCGCTCGAGTTCGGCACCTTGCTGTCGGGTGCCGTACTCACCGAGCAGATATTCACCATCCCGGGTTTCGGCAAGCTGATCGTCGATTCCGTGTTCAATCGCGACTATGCCGTGGTCCAGGGTGTCGTCCTCGTGACGGCGACAACCTACATCGTACTCAACCTGCTGGCCGACATCGCCTACGTGTTGGTCAACCCCAGGCTGCGGGGCTGACGGCGATGAGCGCTACCGCCCTCGACACCGGTGCCGCCGCATCCGATGCCAGCGAGGAGACCCCCTGGGCGCGCGCCTGGCGGCGGCTGAAGCGCCGTAAGGGTGCCATGGTGGGCCTCGCGATCGTGATGCTGTTCGTGGCTTTGGCCACGTTCGCTCCGATGGTCGCGCCCTACGACCCGACGTCCACGAGCTGGAGCGCGGTACGCAAGCCGCCGTCATGGGCACATTGGCTGGGCACCGACGAAGTCGGCCGTGATGTGTTGAGCCGCATCATCTGGGGCGCGCGGGCCTCGCTCAGCGCTGGTCTCGTCTCGGTCGGCATCGCCCTCGGTTGCGGCGTGCCTCTGGGGCTGCTGGCAGGCTATGCCGGCGGCTGGATCGATGGTGTGCTGTCGCGCATCGTCGATGCCATGCTCGCGGTGCCATTCCTGATCCTGGCGATTGCGCTGGCGGCCTTCCTCGGCCCTAGTCTCAGCAACGCCATGATCGCCATCGGTGTCACTGCGACGCCGATCTTCATCCGGCTGACGCGTGGTCAGACGATTGCTGCCAAGGTCGAAGACTACGTCGAGGCGGCGCGCGCCGTCGGCAATCCCCAGTGGCGCATCGCACTGCGCCATGTCCTGCCCAACATCGTGCCGCCGCTATTGGTGCAGGCCTCGCTCGCCATCGCCGGCGCCATCATCGCCGAGGCGGCCCTTTCATTCCTGGGCCTCGGCCAGCAGCCGCCATCGCCTTCCTGGGGCAGCATGCTGAATTCCGCCCAGCGCTTCATCGCCCAGGCGCCGTGGATGGCCTTCTGGCCCGGCTTCGCGATCTTCCTCGCCGTGCTGTCATTCAATCTGCTGGGCGACGGTCTGCGCGACGCGCTCGACCCACGACACCGCTAGACAATTCCGGACGTTGCCGCGTCCGCGCACCGATTGTTGCCGGTGCGCGGACGGGCAGGCGCCGTCGCTTCAGTCCCCGTCTGGACCGCCTGCCCTCTGGGCACTCTCCCCCGAGAAGCGGCCAAACTTGGCAGCGGACCTGTGCGACCTCCGACCTCGCGCCAACTATCAGTTCGACGCGGTTCCCCGAGGCAGGCCGGAGGAGTCGAGCTGCGGTTCGGAACGCAGCACGATCGACTCGGGCGCTTCGACGGCGGGGAGCGGCTTGCTCGGATCCACCGCCTTGACCATCGCCACGATCCGCTTGACGCCTGAACTCGCCTCCTCGGAGACCAGCCGGCGCCAGCCCTGCTTCTCCCAGTACTTCACATCGCCCGGCAGTGCCTGGACGTACAGCATGTTGCAGCCCCGGCCTTCGGCCAGCTTGCGGCAACGCTCGATCAACATCTGCCCGATGTTGTGACCGCGATAGCGCTGGATGACGGCGAGGCGCTCCGGCATGGCGAACGACTGGAACCAGCGCACGCGAACGGTCCCCGCCGGTTCGTCGCCGACGTAGGCGATGACGTGAGTAGCGCCGAAATCGTGGCCGTCGAATTCCTCGGAGTACGGCATGTCGAGTTCGCCGATGAAGCAGGCGGCGCGCACCGCGAAGGCATGCAGCGAGTCTTCCATCTTCATGGCGAGCTTGGTCGTGATGGTCTCGCCGCCGATCGATTGCGCGATTGTGTTCATCTCACATCTCCTCAATTCACGCGTCTTTCGACACGCGGTGCATGTGGGTTGGAGGCGCCTCGCGCTGCCGATTTCTCCAGGACACCCAGGACGTCCAGTCGGTCTTCCGGCCGGTTCATGACCATCGGTTCGGTGTCGAGCTTCACCGCCGCCGCAACCGGCTCGAGCTCGCAGTAGACCGCGTAATATTCGTGGTCTGAGAAATTGAAGACCCGGTCGTCGACCCGACGGAAGCCCTCCTTCTCCATCATCGGCATATGCCGCCGCTGCAGATGCAAGTAAACCTTGGTGTAACCCTTGCGCCGGGCGAATTCCTTGCACCACGCGTTGATCTCGTGGTGAACGCCGAGGCCGCGGAAAGGCCGCAGCACAACGCAGCGTTCAAACTTGCAGAACGACTGGAACCAGCGCAGCCGCATCGAGCCCGCAGGCTCGCCATCGACATACATGATGACATGTGAAGCCGTGTAGTCGTTGCCGTCGAACTCCTCCCCGTAGGGGCAATGCTGTTCACCCATAAATACAGCGGCACGCAGCATGTAGCACTGCATGAGCTCGTCTGAAGTAGACGCAAGCTTGATGGTCACGACGGGATGGTTCGCCATCCCCACCGCCTGTTGCACGGCCATGTCAGTCCCCCTCGGTCAATACTCCGTTGTCATTCCGGAAGCGACGGCCCCCAGCCGTCACCACCGGAAGATTCGCAGACAGTTGCTCAAGCACATCGGTCACGACGACCGATGTCATTCCCTTGGCGCCCTTGCGGATCGCCGTCGCCGAGACGCCGTCGCGGCGCAGCACGCGCCAGGGATAGATCCAGCCACATTCGTCGTAGATCTGGCGCACGGCGACGCCACCGATATCCGTGCCGTGCATTCCATGCAGCCGCGCTCCGGGGTTTGCCTTCCTGATCTCGGCAATCACGCCCTGGAAGCCCTTCTTGTTGTAGGTCTCCCGGAAAAAGAGGACCTCGACGCGGTCGGCCAGGCCCGCTTCGGCCACCGCGAGGTCGATCAGCACCTTCCGTGTCTCGGGTGGCAGGAACATCCGCCCGGTGGGAAAGTAGTCGACGTTCGCATCCGCCTTTGCAGTGGTCTCGTAGATCTGGAAGCCGTGCTCCAGCCGCCCGACCCGGAGTTCGCCCTTGCGGAACGCGTCGGCATGCAGTCGCGGCACGAGAGTCGGATGGATGACCACCTTGTCGAGGCCACGCTCGTCGAGCGCCCGCCGGACCATCGCCAGATGGGTGTTGTGGAAGGGATTAAAAGTGCCGAAGAAAAGGCCGATGCCGCCCTTGGGTGCCATCTTGGAACGAAAATCCGACAGCAGCCCGATTCCGAACAGCAGCGCGCCGAAGCCGAAGCCCATGACCAGGAAGGCCTCGCGGGCGATCGGCACGCCGGCGGTGCCGAACGACGTCAGGATGATGTTGATCGACAGGCCCACCAGCACATTGCGGGTCGGGTCGCCGACGCCGCGCGAGACCAGATACATGCCGAGATACTGGAGGCCCTGCGAGGCGAGCGTCGTGACGAGCGCGGCTGAAGCAAAGCCGCCCACCGACGCCACACCATCGCGGTTCAGCGCACCGCCCCACAGCATGACCCCGAACACGGCCAGATTGAACGCATACTGCGGGATGAAGCGCCCGAGCCGGCCGGCCGTAACGAACCCGAACCGATTGTTGGCCCATAGGTCCGCCTTGTTGCTGAGCTTGGCGTAGCTCGGCATAAACACCCCGACGAAGACTGACACGCCGATCAGGGCCGCGTTAGCCCAACTGCCGTGCGCGTACGCATAGCTCAGATATGAAAGAAGAGCGGCAAAGGCCGCCATGCGCGTCGAGGGACTGCGCACGTAGCGGACGAGCCTGTCGATGTACATCGACAGCTTCGTCGTCTCACCGTCTGAGCCTATTACGGCCACAGAAGCACCTTGCCCCGTTACGAACCGTCAATCGGGATATCCACAACAGATAGATTGACTAACGAATACGAGGGCTAAATAACCGCTTCAGAGGCCTATACGGCTGGTGAAAAAAGCCGTCTAATAGCCTATGATTGAGATAGAAAACGACGTTTCATCAGTAATGACGTAAGATAAACCACGAGGCCCCTGCCAAGTAAACTTTGGGCCGACAACCTTATTGTATCGATTGTTACGATGGTCACGACTCCCCCGCGCAAAAACAAGGCACCGAACATTCTCGGTGACTGGGATGACGTGCGTTTTTTCCTGGCCGTTGCAAAAACCGGCAGCTTTAGCGCCGCCGCCACCCAGCTCAATACCAAGCAAACGACCGTCGGTCGACGCATCCAGGCGCTGGAGCGCCGGCTTGGCGCCAAACTGTTCGATCGCCACCGTCACGGCATGGAAGTGACGCCGGCCGCACGTGGTGTGCTCATGCAGGCCGAATCGATGATGTCGAATGCCACGTCGATCGAACGGCACTTGGCCGGCCTCGACCGCGAAATGGCCGGCATCGTGCGCGTGGCGGCCACCGAAGGCCTTGCCGCGCAGTGGCTCGTGCCGCGCCTGTCGGAGTTGCGCCGGCTCCATTCCGATATCGTCGTTCAGGTGATCGTGGGCGACCAAGTCCTCGACCTCGCAACCCGCCAAGCCGACCTCGCCATTCGTTTCTTCCGCCCGACGTCCAACCAGCTCGTCGCCGCCCGGGTCGGGCAGTTCAACATGTCGATCTTCGCCGCCCCGGCCTATATTGAGCAATACGGCCTGCCGCAGAGGCTCGAAGACCTGAACGAGCATCACATCGTCGACCACACCACCCTGCACAGCCTGCCGGCGATGAAGGCGTGGACCGAAGTGGTCGAGCGCAGCGCCAGCGTCGTGTTGCGCACCAACTCCTCGCATTCGGCGATGGAAGCGGTGAAGGCGTCGTGGGGATTGTCGGTCTTTCCGAGCTACAGTCGAAAAGGCGAGAATCTCATCGAGGCTCCCATCGACCTCAATATCACCCGCGATATTTGGCTGGTGTCACATGAGGAAACCAACAAGGGCGCCCGTATCCGCGCCGTGATCGACTACATCCGCGAGAGATTCCACCAGGATGAGCGCGAGTGGTTCAGCCTCTCGCAGCACCGCACCGCCGCCTTGGTTGCCTCCTAATTTACAACGCCGCCCTTAGCCGCTTGTAGATCGCCTCGATCTCGGCCCTGTCGCCGGGCTTGTACTCCCAATTGAGAGCCACAGCGTCATTGGGACGGCGCGGAATGATGTGGATGTGCAGGTGCGGTACGCTCTGCCCCGCGCCAACGCCATTGGCTTGCAGCAGGTTCACACCAACCGGCTTCAGTTCGTCAATGACGGCTTTGGCGACACGTTGCGCGGTCTTCGCGACAGCGCCCAACACCTCGGCCGGAATGACGTCGACCGTCGGCCAGTGCCCCTTGGCGACAGCCAGTGCATGCCCTGGGTTGACCGGGTTGATGTCCATGAAGGCGATCGTCGCATCGTCCTCGAGCAGTTTGAGGCACGGGATCTGGCCCGCAACGATCTTGCAGAAGATGCAGCTTCCGTCGGTCGGATGATTTCCCAGTTCCCTCATCGTCCCTCTCTCAAGGCCTGGCCCAGCACACGCAGGCGCTCGAACGGCTGGGCGCCGGGTACCAAGGCGAGATCCAACCCAAGATTGCCGAGCCTGGCGATCCCTTCGCTCCCGAACCGCTCGCGCAGCTGCTCCGCGATCCAGCCCTCGCTCTGGCGATGACGTGCGATCGCAAGTCGACCCGCGGCGGCGAGATACCGCCGATGAGCCTCCAGCGCCTCCACCAGCCCCTCCATGCCGGCGCCGCTGCGCGAGGACACCGCCAGCGCTTTGAGCGGCCAGCTGTCATCGCCTCCAGCGGCGACGGCGAGCGACAGCGCGCCCGCCACGTCGGCCCGTGCCCGCTCGGCGGCACTGCCAAGGTCAGCCTTGGTGACGGCGATCAGGTGCGGAATTTCGACGATGCCGGCCTTCATGAACTGCAGCGAATCGCCTGAACCAGGCTGAACGCAGAACAGCACCGTGTCGGCGACGCCGGCCACGTCGGTCTCCGACTGGCCGACACCCACGGTCTCGATCAGCACACGGTCGAACAGAGCGCGCATCAGGACCATGGCAGCGACGGTCTGGCCGGCCAGACCGCCCAGACGGTCACGCGCCGCCATCGAGCGCACGAACACGCCACCGTCCGCGGAATCATGGACGATGCGCACGCGGTCGCCCAGCAGGGCACCACCGCTGGTCTTGGACGAGGGGTCGATGGCGATCACGCCGACGCTCTTGCCGTCCTTCCGCCAAGCCGCAACCAGCGCGGCACAAAGCGAGGACTTCCCGACCCCGGGCGGGCCGGTGACACCGACAACGTGGGCTCGCGGCTGACGCCAGGCAACGTCGAGGAGTGCCTGGGTCGTGGCGTCCTCGGGATCGCGCTCCAAGGCAGCCAGCGCCGAAGCGAGCGCTCGCTTGCCGCCTTTGCGAAGTGCCGAAAGCGTCATTCCGTCTTGAGCGGACCGCCCAACGCGGCCTGGGCCGCAGCCAGCCGCGCGATCGGCACGCGGTAGGGCGAGCACGAGACATAATCGAGGCCGGCCTTGTGGCAGAAGAACACGGAGGCCGGATCGCCGCCATGCTCGCCGCAGATGCCGAGCTTGAGGCCAGGGCGGACCTTACGGCCCCGTTCGGCTGCGATCTCGATCAGTTCGCCGACGCCCTCGATGTCGAGCGAGGCGAAGGGATCGTGCTCGAATATTCCACGCTGCTGATACTTCTCCAGGAACGACGCCGAGTCGTCGCGGCTCAGGCCGAACGTGGTCTGCGTCAGGTCATTGGTGCCGAAACTGAAGAATTCGGCCGCTTCGGCGATGTCACCGGCGCGGAGCGCTGCGCGCGGCAGCTCGATCATCGTACCGACCAGATATTCCAGCTTCTGGCCCGAGAGCTGACTAACCTCGGAGGCGACCTGGTCGATCACCACCTTCATCAGGTCGAGTTCTTTCCGGGTCGCGACAAGTGGGATCATGATCTCCGGGGTCACGGTCTTGCCGTGCTTTTTCTGGACCTCGGCCACCGCCTCGAAAATGGCGCGGGCCTGCATTTCGTAGATCTCAGGATAGGAGATGCCGAGCCGCACGCCCCGATGGCCCAGCATGGGGTTGAACTCGTGCAGCTTGTGGGCCCTGGCCTCGATCTCGGCCACCGACACGCCGACATCCTTCGCCACCTGCTCCATGTCTGCATGGGTCTTGGGCAGGAACTCGTGCAGAGGCGGATCAAGCAGGCGGATCGTGACGGGGAGCCCGGCCATGATTTCGAACAGCCCGACGAAATCCTGACGCTGCATCGGCTGGATCTTGGCGAGCGCAATGCGCCGGGCCTTCTCGTCGTCGGCCAGGATCATTTCGCGTACCGCGGCGATGCGGTCCCCGTCGAAGAACATGTGCTCGGTACGGCAGAGGCCGATGCCTTCGGCGCCGAATTTGCGGGCCTGCCCGGCGTCGAGCGGAGTCTCGGCGTTGGCGCGGATGCCGAGCGTCCGGAACTCGTCGGCCCAGGCCATAAGCTCGGCAAAATCACCCGACAACTCGGGTTGCACCGTCGGCACGACGCCGAGCATGATCTCGCCGGTGGTGCCATCGAGGGTAAGGAAGTCACCCGCCTTGACGGTCGTGCCGCGGACGCTGAGCGTGCCGGCAGCAGCATCGATGCGTAGATCTCCGGCGCCGGCGATGCAGGGCTTGCCCATTCCGCGCGCCACCACGGCGGCATGGCTGGTCATGCCGCCGGTGGAGGTGAGGATACCTTCGGCCGCATTCATGCCGTGGATGTCCTCGGGGCTGGTCTCACGGCGCACCAAAATGACCTTCTCGCCAGCCCGCGCCTGCTTCTCCGCCTCATCGGCCGTGAATACGACCTTGCCGGATGCCGCGCCGGGTGACGCCGGCAGCCCCTTGGCGATGACCTTGCGCGAAGCCTTGGGATCCAGCGTCGGATGAAGGAGCTGGTCGAGCGAGGCCGGCACGATGCGCGCCACGGCCTCCTTCTTGTCGATCAGGCCGTCGCGCACCATGTCGACCGCGATCTTGAGCGCGGCCTTCGCCGTGCGTTTGCCGTTGCGCGTCTGCAGCATGTAGAGCTTGCCACGCTGCACCGTGAACTCGATGTCCTGCATATCGCGGTAGTGGGTCTCGAGTCGATGACGTACGCCATCGAGCTGCTTGAACACCTCCGGCATCACTTCTTCCATCGCCGGCGCATCGGACTTCTGCGCCAGCTTGCCCTGCACGGTGAGGTGCTGCGGCGTACGAATGCCGGCCACTACATCCTCACCCTGGGCATTCACGAGGTATTCGCCGTAGAACAGGTTGGCGCCGGTCGAGGGATCGCGCGTGAAGGCGACACCGGTGGCGCAATCCTCACCCATGTTACCGAACACCATGGCCTGCACGTTGACCGCGGTGCCCCAACTCTCGGGGATCGAATGGAGGCGACGATAAGTGATGGCACGCTGGTTCATCCATGAACCGAACACCGCGCCGACCGCGCCCCAGAGCTGCTCGCGCGGCTCCTGCGGGAATGGCTTGCCGGTGCGCTTCTCGACGATCTTCTTGTATTCGGCCACGACGACACGCCAGTCGTCGGCCTTGAGATCGGTGTCCATGTGGACGCCGAGATCCTCCTTCTTGAGTTCCAGTGCCTCTTCGAAATAGTGGTGCCCGACATCGAGCACGACATTGGAGTACATCTGGATGAAGCGGCGGTAGCTGTCCCAGGCGAAGCGCTCGTCGCCCGACGACTTGCCGAGGCCGAGCACAGTACGGTCGTTGAGGCCGAGATTGAGCACTGTATCCATCATGCCCGGCATCGAGGCGCGCGCGCCCGAGCGCACCGAGACCAGCAGCGGATTGTTGGGATCACCAAAGCCGGCGCCGACAGTCTTCTCGATCGCGGCGAGGGCGGCCTCGACCTCGGCTTTCAGCTCGGGCGGATAGGCATTGTTGTTGGCGTAGTACCAGGTGCAGAGTTCGGTGGTGATGGTGAAACCCGGCGGCACCGGCAAGCCGAGGCTCGACATCTCGGCCAGGTTGGCGCCCTTGCCCCCCAGCAGATTGCGCATCTCGGCCCGGCCCTCGGCCTTGCCATCCCCGAAGCTGTAAACCCACTTGGCCATTCTTAGCCCTCGATCTTCGAAAAATCCGCCACCGAATCCATGGTCGCGCGAATCTGGTTGAGTAGTTTAAGCCTGTTCAGGCGCAATTCAGGCTTATCGGTGACGTTCACCGTCACCTTGTCGAAAAAGGCGTCGACCGGCACACGCAGCAGCGACAGAGAATCCATTGCGGCAACGAAGTTTTCCTCTTCGATGTACTTCGTGTGCTTCAACAATCTTAGCGTCTCCAAAAGGCTGTGCTCCTCATCCTGTTCGAACAAGGTCGGATCCGGCCCTCCTGCGATCTTGACGCCAAGGGTTTTGTCTTTCTTCTCCTCGGCGCGGACGATGTTGGCGGCTCGACCATAGGCCGTCAGCAGGTTCTTGCCGGCCTCGCTGCCGAGGAAGGATTGCAGCGCCTCGACCCGTGCCAGCAGACGGACGAGATCGTCCTCATTGCCCAGTGCGAACACGGCGTCGACCACATCGTGCCGCACGCCCTTCTCGCGCATCTGCACTTTCAGGCGCTCGGCGAAGAAAGCCATCAGATCGTCGGCCTTGAAGAAGTTTCGCAGCGGCAGGCGGATCTTGTTCTCGACCACGATGCGGATGACGCCCAGCGCCGCCCGCCGTAGCGCAAAGGGATCGCGTGAGCCGGTCGGCTTCTCGCCGATCGACCAGAAGCTCACCAGTGCATCAAGTTTGTCGGCCAGTGCAACGGCGATCGACACTGGCGCGCTGGGGCATCGATCGTTCGGGCCGGCCGGCGCGTAGTGATCACCGATCGCCTCGGCCACGGCCATCGGGAGCTCTTCGCTCAGCGCATAGTAGCGGCCGATGATGCCCTGCAACTCGGGGAACTCGCCCACCATGCCGGTGACAAGATCAGCCTTGCAGAGCAGCGCCGCCTGCTCGACCGGGCCGCGTTCGGCGCCCGGCACGTGACCGGCGATCTCTGCGGCCAGCTTGGCGATGCGCCCAACCCTCTCCGCCTGGGTGCCGAGCCTGGCATGGAAAACGATGTCCTTGAGCGCCGGCAGGCGGTCTTCCAACCGCACCTTGCGGTCTTGGTCCCAAAAAAACTTGGCGTCACTCAGGCGCGCGCGCAACACGCGCTCGTTGCCCCCCGTGATCACCTTGCCGCAATCGCGGGCCACATTGTTGGCCACAACGACGAAACGGTTGGCCAGCATGCCATCCTTCTTCGTCGTCGCAAAGTAGCGCTGGTGCGTCTTCATGGACACGATCAGCACTTCCGGCGGCACGTCCATGAATCCGGCATCAATGGTACCGAGTAGTGGCACCGGCCATTCGACCAGGCCGGCCACTTCGTCGAGCAGGCCCTCGTCCGCCTTCAGTGTCACCTGCGCCTCGGAGCAAAGGCTCGAAGCGCCATCGAGAATGATCTTCTTGCGTTCCGCCGGATCGAGCACGACATGCGCGGCTCTGAGCTTGGCGGCGTAATCGGCGAAGCCTGAAACCTTCAACTCCCCCTTGCTGAGGAACCGATGTCCACGCGTTGCATCGCCAAAGGCGATCGGCTTCATGGCGCCGCCCGGGACGATCTCGCCCGCCAGCACCTTGCCGTCGAACAGCGCCACCACGGATTGCAGCGGCCGCACCCACATCAGGGTACCGCTCCCCCACTTCATCGACTTTGGCCAGGACAGCGCTTTCATCGCTACATCGATGATGCCCGTCAGCGCGTCGGCGGTGGGTCCGCCCTTTTTCGTCAGCACGGCGAACCAGAACTCACCCTTGCCGGTGTCACGCTTCTCGGCCTGGTCGAGCGAGGCGAGGCCCGCGCCCTTCAGGAACCCCTGGATTGCCTGATCGGGCGCGCCGACCCGCGGCCCGCGTCGTTCGTCGCGCACATCTTCGCGCGCGACGGGCAGTCCGTCGACGACCAGCGCCAGCCGGCGCGGCGTCGCAAACGCTCGCGCGTCGATGAAGTCCAGGCCCGCGGCCTTCAGCCCGTCGCAGATCAGACGCTTCAGATCGTCGGCCGCCCGCGCCTGCATGCGTGCGGGAATCTCTTCGGAGAGAAGTTCGAGGAGCAGTTCGGCCATGTCAGGCGGCCTTTACTTGCGTTGCCAGCCACGCTTGGCAGCACGCCTTGGCAAGATCGCGCACGCGCAGGATAAAGCTCTGCCGCTCGGTCACGCTGATCACGCCACGCGCGTCGAGCAAGTTGAAGGCATGAGAAGCCTTGATGCACTGTTCATAGGCCGGCAGCGGCAGCCTCTTCTCGACCAGCCGCGCGCATTCCTTCTCGGCATCGGCGAAATGCCGGAACAACATGTCGGTGTCGGCATGCTCGAAATTGTAGGCCGACTGCTCCTGCTCGTTCTGCAGGAACACGTCGCCGTATGTGAGTGGCACCTCGGACGAGGCCGCGTTGTACGGCAACTCGTAGACCGTCTTCTTGTCGAAGAGATACATCGCGAGTCGCTCGAGCCCGTAGGTGATCTCGCCCGCCACCAAGTCGACCTCGATGCCACCCACCTGCTGGAAATAGGTGAACTGGGTGATCTCCATGCCGTCGCACCAGACTTCCCAGCCCAAGCCCCAGGCGCCGAGCGTCGGGCTCTCCCAGTCATCCTCGACAAAGCGGATATCGTGCAGTCCGGTGTCGATGCCGATGGCGTCCAGTGAACCCAGGTAGCGCTCGAGGATGTCGGGCGGCGACGGCTTCAGGATCGCCTGGAACTGGTAGTAGTGCTGCAGCCGGTTGGGGTTCTCGCCGTAGCGACCGTCCTTAGGCCGGCGCGAAGGCTGCACATAGGCCGCGTACCAGGGCTTCGGTCCCAGCGCGCGAAGCGTCGTTGCCGTGTGGAAAGTGCCAGCACCCATTTCCATGTCGAACGGCTGAAGGATCAGGCAGCCCTGTCCGGCCCAGTAGTCCTGCAGGGTGAGGATGAGTTCCTGGAAGCACGTCGGCTTAGCGCGTGCCGGTGAAAGGTCGGACACCGGATTTCCCCGAGGCTCAAGAAGGCCTTTTGCTTCCGCGACTTAAGGCTGTTTTTGCGGTGCGGCAAAATAGGTGCGCCCCCCACATCGGTCAAGCGTGCTGGCGGGGCGCTGCGGCCTTATGGCAGGGGGCAATCCGACCGGCCGCATTTTGTGGCACCGCTCGAAAGATAGGCACCGCAGACCCTGCAAGGCACGGTTTCCTCGATCACCGGCTGGCGGGCGGCAGCGGCCGAAGCTGCCGGCGCCTGTGCAGGCGGCCTTTCCGGCATTTGCGGCTTGGGTGGTGGGCCGACAAACCGATCGTAGAGGCCTTTCCAGCGGGAGAAAGTCTTCCACGCGGCATAAAGGGCCACGCCGAGCAGTGCGATCTTGAGCAATAGACCCATGGATCGCTTGTGCGCACACCCTGCAGTCCGGTCAAGCCGCGCCTCGCCTCGCGAGCCGGCCCCCGCTATAGGATCGGGTCATGGAAGCGAGGGAAGACGCCCCGCTCGACCTGTTCGTGGTCGGCGGCGGGATCAACGGCGCGGGGATCGCCTGCGACGCGGTGGGACGGGCGCTGAAGGTCGGGCTTTGCGAAATGAACGATTTCGCCAGCGCCACCTCCTCGGCTTCAACCAAGCTGATCCATGGCGGCCTGCGCTACCTTGAGCATTACGAGTTCCGGCTGGTGCGCGAGGCCCTGATGGAGCGCGAAGTGCTCTTGGCCAAGGCGCCGCATCTGGCCTTCCCGCTGCGCTTCGTGCTGCCGCACGAACCGCATCTCAGGCCGCGCTGGATGCTCAGGCTCGGCCTCTTCCTCTACGACCATCTCGACTGGCACATGACCCTGCCAAAGTCGCAGGCCGTCGACCTCCCGGCCTCGAAGTACGGCGCTGGGCTAAAGCCATCGTTTAGGAAGGGCTTCGTCTATTCCGACGCCTGGGTCGACGACGCGCGCTTGGTGATCGCCAACCTGAAGTCGGCGCGCGAGATGGGTGCCCGCATCTATGCCCGCCATCGCTGCAGCTCCGCCCGGCGCAGCGATGACGGCAAGCTCTGGCACGTCGAACTGGCCGGCCCCGACGGCGGCACCATGCATCTCAAGGCACGCGGCCTGGTCAATGCCGCCGGTCCGTGGGTAAAGCACTTCCTCGATGAGCAGACACCCATCCGCACCAACAAGCGGGTGCGCCTGATCAAGGGCAGCCACATCGTGGTGCCGCGCCTCTATGAAGGCGATCATGCCTTCATCCTGCAGAACAGCGACAACCGCATCGTTTTCGTCATTCCCTACGAACAGGACTTCTCCGTGATCGGCACGACCGACATTCCTTCCGATTTCGGCGAGAAGCCGATCTGCACGCCGGAGGAAATCGCCTACCTCTGCGACATCGCCGGCCACTACATGGCCAAGCCAGTCCGGCCGGCCGATGTCGTCTGGACCTATTCCGGTGTGCGGCCGCTGTTCGACGACGGCGACGACGATCCCTCGGCGGTGACGCGCGACTACCATCTCGAGGTCGATTCACCGGACGGCGCCGCCCCCCTTCTCTCGGTATTCGGCGGCAAGATCACCACCTACCGGCGCCTCGCCGAGCACGCCCTGGCCGATCTCAGCCGCTACTTCCCCCACATGGGCAAGGCCTGGACGGCGACGCGTCCTGTATTCGACGGCGAACTGGCCGATGCACCGACCTTCGAAGAGGCATTCGACCGCTTCGTCGACGGCGCGACTCAGACCAAGCCCGGCCTACCCAAGGAACTCGTCCGCGTGCTGGCGCGCCGGCATGGCTCGGGGCTGGCTGAACTGCTGGAGTCCGTGAAGACCATCGCCGATCTCGGCCAGTACTTCGGCGGCCATCTCTACGAGGTCGAGGTCCGGTACCTGATCCGCGACGAGTGGGCGGTCGAACCCGACGACATCCTGTGGCGACGGACCAAGGAAGGCCTGCACATGACGCCGCTGCAGCGCGATGCATTCGCACGATGGATGGCCGATCAGCGGCCAAACTTTACATAACTTGACAGACCGGCCGGGCACACTTCGCCGACTTGCCCCGTATCATTGGGATAACCATTTTCCGGAGAGGTTCGACATGAATTTTCGTCCCCTGATTCTGGCCGTCCCGACCGCGCTGGTGGCGCTGGCAGGTCTTGCCTTCGTGAGCCCGGCATCGGCCCTCGACGGCGGCCTCGACGACCTGCTGGAACTCGCCCAAGCCGCCCCGCCAGCCGTCGCATCAGCCCGCACCTTCTCGCCCAAGGCCATGTGCCAGGACCAGGTTGCACGCCGCATAGGCAATCGCGCCTACCTCAAGGCCAGGCTCGAACTGAAGCCGGAACAGATGGCCGCGTGGAACGCCTTCGAAAGGGCCTCCGATGATGCGAGCATCAAGGCGAGCGCGCGCTGCGCGACGCTGCCGGCCGACCTGAAGGAGCGTCCCAACTATGTCGATCGCCTGTCGATGGAAGAGAACGCCATAAAGGCCCGAATCGCCTCGATCGAGGCGGTGAAGCCCACGCTCGTGGCGCTCTATGCCGTGCTGTCGCCGGAGCAGAAAGCCGTACTCGACCGTCCGCGCGGCGCGGTGATGGGCGCCATGGGCCGGATGGGCGGCCATGGCCCCCGCTAGAGTCCGCTGGTGAGGGCCGCGCCAGTTACCAGTCGCTGGCGCGCACCATCTTCATCAGGTCGTCGGCCATGGTGAGGGCGGTGAGCACGCCGGTCTTCGGATTGTCAGGCATGGCGCGGCCGAGCCGCTGCATCGAGAGTTCTCCAGAGTCGCCCACTACTTCCAGGCGGCTGGCGTTGGTGCCGGGTGGCAATGTGGGGTCAGCCACCAGTTCGATCTCAGTGTGCTCGAGCCCGGCGCCGCACAGCGCCACCGTCACAGCGAGATTGGCGTTCTTCGGATAGAGGCGGCCAGCATCGGCCGGCTTGCCGCGAAAGATCACCGTCGGCTCCTTGATCGCCGGCAGGTCGAACTCGGTCTCGGCCGGCGTGCCGGTCCAGGCATGCGGTGGCTTGATCGACACGTATTTCACGCGCTCGAGTTTACCGAGGCGCATCGCCAGCAGCCCGTCGAGTCCGGCGATCGCCCCCGACGGTAGGCGGATGCGTGCGCCACTCTTCTCGGCCGCCTTGACGTGCTTCTTCCAAAGCTTGGGATCGCCATAGGCACCGGTAGCGATCACCATGAGGTCGAAGCCCTTCTTGAGGATGGTTTCACCCCAATCGCGCACTGCCTGCTGACTGGCCGCCTCGACCACGACGTCGGGTTTGAGCCTGAGCAATGCCTTCAGGGAGTCGACCACGGCCACCTCGGCGCCGACCTTTTTTTGTGTTGCCTTGACGCGGCCGGGCCGCACCAGAACACCGACGATGTCGATCGGCGGCCTCTTGGCGGCGAAAACGTCGAACAACGTCTGACTGATGGCGCCATAGCCAATCAGCGCGATTTTCAGTCGCTTTCTTTTTGCCATGTGATCCCCGCAAAGCCCCCGACAGGCCCGACTATAACGAGAAGGACCATCCCTTACGACCAGGCCGGAGATTGCCAGCCGGGGCGTTGACCTTCACATCGAATGACGGCAGGCTGTTCCGGACTGCGAGACTGCGGACCATCGAGAATTTCCGCGGGAGCCTGATAGGGCGGCATCAATCAGGAGGTCCTTGATCGAGTAAGCGTTCATCCACATAGCCAACTTCGGCCCAAACCAACAAATCTGGGAGGCGACGTCTATGACCGACGAAGCAATCAAGAAGGGTCCCGAACGTACACGGCGTAGCTTTCTCACCGCGACCACGGCACTGGCCGGGGCCGCTCTTGTCGGCCTGCCAGCAATGGCCGACGCGCGTAAACGCAACCCCAAGCGTGGCGGGACGGTACGCTTCGGCACCCGCGACGATTCCGTCGGCCTCGATACCCATCGCAACTTCATCTACTTCGTCTCGCACCCGCTCTCCGGCATCACCGGCGGCCTGCTCGACTTCGACGGCGAGATGAATGTGGTCCCCGGCATCGCCAGCGAGTGGGACTCGTCCAAGGACCTGAAGACCTGGACGTTCAAGCTTCGCCACGGCGCGGAATTCCACAACGGCGAGACCGTCGACGCGAACGCGGTCAAGTGGAACCTTGAGCGGATCAAGGATCCCAAGATTGGCCATTCCTTCACGCGGTCGGCCCTGTCCGATCTCGAACGCGTCACGGTGGACGACAAGTACACGGTGCGCTGCCATCTGAAGGATCCGAGCGCCGCCTTCGATTCGAACGTCGTCTACTACCCGGTCAATCTCATGGCGCCGGGCGCGGTCGACAAGGCGGACACCGCTCCGGTCGGCTGCGGTCCGTTCAAGTTCAAGTCATGGAAGCGCTTCGATACCTGCGAACTGGTCCGCTTCGAGAATTTCTGGGAGACCGACAAGGACGGCAACACGCTGCCGTACCTCGACGGCCTCATCGGCAAGCCGAAGAAGGAGGACCGCGTCCGGCTGACGGCACTGCGGGCCGGCGAGGTCGATCTGATCGACAACGTCGCCTACGCCGACGCGCCGAGCTTCATCAAGGACTACGGCAAGACATTCGACACATGGCAGGTGCCGCAGGTCGGCACCGCGTTCGTCGCCTTCAACCTGAAGAACGGGCCGTTCTCCGAGAAGGACAATCCCGATGCCCTGATGCTGCGCACCGCCGCAGCGCACGCCATCGACCACCAGGCCATCCATGAGGCGATCTTCAACAACCAGGGCGAGATCGCCAAGGGCTTCTACAGCCCGTCGAGCCCGTGGTACTCCAAGGACATCGCCTCGTGGCCGCAATACGACCCCGACAAGGCCAAGGCGATGCGCAAGAAGGCGAAGGACGGCGACGCCAAGATCCTGATCATTGCCAACGACAGCTATCCCTACATGCACCAGTCCGGCGAGCTTGTGCACGCCATGCTGAAGGACGCCGGGTTCAACGTCGTCTTCGAGATCCACCCGACGCCGGTGGTCCAGGACAAGTACAACAAGGGCACGTTCGACCTCGATTCGTCGGCCAACAGCTACCGCATCGATCCCGATGGCTGGTTCTCGCGCTCGATCCTGTCGACCGCGCCGGAGACGCGGCGCCGCCATGGCTACAAGAACGAGAAGGTCGACCAGCTCATCCTCGCCGCCAGGGTCGAGCGTGACAGGGCGAAGCGACGCCAGATGTACGCCGACGTGGATTCGCTGATCAACAAGGACCTGCCGCTGGTGTACACGCACTTCGTGTCGCTGCTGCAGGCCGGCACCAAGAAGGTCCACGGTTACAAGCCGGCTTTCACCGGCCCGTTCCAGTACGCCGGCGGCGGACTGCGGACGACCTGGATCGACAGCTAACCGCGACGAACCGCGTCCCGGTACAGCCGCCGGCCGCGGCCCCACCCGGGCCGCGGCCGGAAGGCGCCGCACCTCCGACCGACGGTCCTGCCCATGCTTGCCTACGTCATCCGCCGCATCGCCTACCTGGTTCCCGTCCTCCTGGTCCTGACGATCGTGGTATTCACTTTCGTCGAGCTGTTGCCCGGCAACATCATCGACACGCTGATCGGCACCGAGGGCAACGACGACCCCGAGGTCAGGAAGATCCTCGAGAAGGAGTACGGACTCGATCAGCCGATCTACGTTCGCTACGCCAAGTGGCTCTATCGCGCCGTGCAGGGCGACTTCGGCAATTCCCTGGTCACGCGGCGGCCGGTTGCCCTCGAACTCCTGTCCGGAATCCCGGCGACGGTCTATCTCGCGATCGTCGGCATCTCGCTGTCGATGCTGATCGCGGTGCCGCTGGGCACGATCGCGGCGGTCCGGCGCAACACGCCGGTCGACTACACGGCTCAGGTATCGTCACTGATCGGCATCTCGATCCCCGAGTTCTGGTTCGCGATCCTGTGCGTCCTGTTCTTCTCGCTCTATCTCGGCTGGCTGCCTTCCTCCGGCTACGCCAGCCCGTTCGACGATTTCTGGGGCAGCCTCAAGTTCCTGATCCTGCCGGCGGCTGCCGTCGGCTTCCGGCAGGCGGCCTATACCACGCGGCTCACGCGATCGAGCATGCTCGACGAGATGAACAAGGAGTACGTCGACACCGCGCGCTCGCTGGGCTTGAGCGAACGCAAGGTGATCTTCAAGTACACTTTGCGCAACGCGATGATCCCGACCATCACGATCAGCGGCCTGCAGCTCGCCAATCTGCTGGGCGGCACCGTCGTGCTCGAGTCGATCTTCGCATGGCCCGGCATCGGGCGGGCCATCTTCGAGGCCATCCTCCAGCGCGATTATCCGCTGGTCCAGGCCGGCGTTCTGGTGCTGGGCGTGATCGTCGTGATCATGAATCTGCTGGTCGACCTCACCTACAGATACCTCAATCCCCGCGTCAAACTGGGCTAGGCGGCAGGACGATGACCGAACTGGAAGCACCGAAGCTGGCCGACCTCGACGAAGGCCGCGCCTCCGCGATCGCCCGGCGCCTCGCGCGCTACGGCATCACCCTGTCAAATGCCTGGTACGAGCTGCGCAAGAGCCGGACCGCCTCGATCGGCCTCGTCATGCTGGTGCTGCTGTTCGGCGCCTGCCTGGCGACGCCGTGGATCGCGACGCAGAGCCCGGTCAAGCAGAACTACCGCGAACGGCTGCAGCCGCCGAGCGAGCAGCATTTGCTGGGTACCGACCGGATGGGGCGCGACATCTACTCGCGCCTGCTGTGGGGTGGCCGTCGGCTGGTCGCCATCGCCCTGCTCGCGGTCGCGTTCGGCCTGGCCATCGGCATCCCCTACGGCGTGCTCTCCGGCTACTATGGGGGGGCAGCCGACACGGTCGCCATGCGCATTGTCGACGGACTGCTGGCGTTTCCCGGCCTGCTTCTCTACCTGCTGATCGTGACCCTGGCGCGCGAGTGGAAATTGGAGGGAATCTACAATGATTTGATTCTGGTCTTTGCGCTCGGCTTTGCCTTCATGCCGGAGGTCGCGCGCCTGTCGCGCGGCTCGGTCCTGGCCGAGAAACAGAAGGAATACGTCGAGGCCTCGCGCGCCGTCGGCGACGGCAGCCTCAGCATCGCCCTGCGCCAGATCCTGCCCAATATCATCTCGCCGCTGATCGTCAATGCCACGGTCCGGCTGGGCTATGTCATCCTGATCGTGGCGGCGCTGTCGTTCCTCGGCCTCGGCACGCCGCCGCCGACGCCCGACTGGGGCTCCGACCTCAGCGCCGCCCGCGACTACATGGAAACCGCACCCCTGATCGCCGCATTCCCCGGCCTCGCGATCTGCTACACCGTGCTCGCCTTCAACCTGTTCGGCGACGGCTTGCGCGACATCCTCGACCCGCGGCTGGCCGAACGCTAGGCCCGCGGTCGAAAGCCACTCAGAGGTGGTGACAGGCCACCTGACGGTCGCCGCCGACGTCGACCAGCGGCGGCGAGACCTCGGCACAGATCGCGGTCTCCCGGGGGCAGCGCCCGCACAGCCGGCAGCCCGGCGGCGGGTCGAGCGGTGTCGACACCTCACCGCGCAGCGTCAGCCTCGGCGGCGGCTTGTCGGGATCGGCTTCGGGCACGGCGGCAAGCAGCGCCTTGGTGTAGGGGTGAAGCGGCTCCTCGAACAACTGGGCGGCCGGGCCAGTTTCCACGATCTTGCCGACGTACATGACCGCGACGCGGTCGCTGATGTGGCGGATCACGCTGAGATCGTGGGCGATGAAGAGGTAGGTCAACCCGAACTCGTCCTGCAGGTCGCGAAACAGGTTCAGGATCTGCGCCTGGATCGAGACGTCGAGCGCCGAGACTGGCTCGTCGCCGATCACCAGCTCAGGGTCGACCGACAGGGCGCGGGCGATCGCGATCCGCTGCCGCTGGCCGCCGGAGAACTCGTGCGGATAGCGGTCGATGTGCTCGACGCCGAGGCCGACACGGCGCAGCAGGTCCAGCACCCTGTCGCGCTTCTCGCTCCACGACCCGGCCAGCCCGTGGATCTCCATCGGCCGGCTCAGGATGTGCATGACCGTCTTGCGCGGATTGAGCGAGCTGTAGGGATCCTGGAACACCAGCTGGACGTCCTTGCGTGTCTCCTTCATGCGCGCGGGCGAGAACGCCAGCAGGTCCTCGTCCTTCAGCCTGACCTCGCCTGCGGTCGGCTCGATCAGCCGAGTCACCAGCCGCGCCGTCGTCGACTTGCCGCAGCCGCTTTCACCGACCAGGCCCAGCGTCTCGCCCCGGCGGATGTGGAAGTCGATGCCGTCGACCGCCTTCAGAAGCTGGGTCTTCTCGCCGGCCAGCTTCGAGTAGATGTCGCCATGCAGCGTGAAGTGCTTGGTGAGGCCCTTGACCTCCAGCAGCATATCGCCGGTGGCACCTTGCGACGTCATGCGGTGGCCCCCCGATCATGCAGGTGGCACGCGGCGAGATGACCCGGCGCCACTTCCTTGAGCCGGGGAACCTCGCGGCGGCAGACGTCCATCGCGTGCACGCACCGCGGATGGAACTTGCAGCCCGACGGCGGCTCCATCATGTTGCAGACCGATCCGGCGATCGGAGTCAGGTGCCGTGCCTGGGCGTCGAGGCGCGGGATCGAATTCAGCAGGCCTACCGTATAGGGATGCTGCGGATTGGCGAAGATTTCGCGCTTCTCGCCGAGTTCCACCATGTGCGAGGCATACATCACGCCGATCTTGTCGCAGGAATGGGCAACGACGCCGAGATTGTGGGTGATGAACAGCAGGGACATCCCGAGCCGCTCGATCATGCCGGTGATCAGTTCCAGGATGGTGGCCTGGATCGTGACGTCGAGCGCCGTGGTCGGCTCGTCGGCGATGAGGAAGCCCGGGTTGCAGCTCAGCGCCATCGCCAGCATCACGCGCTGGCGCATGCCGCCGGAGAACTCGTGGACGTAGCTGTCGAGCCGCTTCTGCGGCGACGGGATGCCGACCAGGGACAGCAGCTCGACGACGCGCTCGCGCGCCTCCTGCCGCGACAGTCCGAGGTTCGTGCGCAGCGCGTCGGATATCTGCTCGCACACGGTGAACACCGGGTTGAGCGCGCTCATGGGCTCCTGGAACACCATCGCGATGTGTCGGCCGCGCAGGGCGCGCATCTCGGCATCGCTCTTGTCGAGCACGTTGTCGCCGCCGAACAGGATGCGACCGCGCTGGATCTCGCCGGGCGGGTCGGGGATCAGCCGCATGATTGCCCGCGCCGTCACCGACTTGCCCGAGCCCGACTCGCCGACGAGACCGAAGGTCTCGCCCCGGTCGATGGCAAAGGACACGCCATCCACTGCCGTGAGATCGCCCCGCCTCAGGCGGAAGCGCACAGTCAGGTCGTCAAGCTCGAGGACTGTCTCGGGCATGATGCGTCACTTTCGTCGCGGTTTGTTGTCCGGTACGCTTCCCGCCAATTGGCGAGCGGCTGACCGCCTTGTTCAGTACGCGCGAATGACAGCTAGTCTTTTTCTTCCCTGTTGGCGCCGAGCCTAGGGTAGGTCGGTTGGCGAGGCAACCCGTCACGGCGACAGCGGTGGAGCGCTGCCAGCCGATTGGCCCGACATTTCACGGTTCCCCCCACCCGGAGACGGGGCCGTCGCGGGACCGGGCGACCCTTTCGACCATACTTGCGACCCCGGTAGGCCACGGCTATAACCGCGCCTCCCGAGCGGGCCGGAGTCCGTAAAATCTGACGGAGCGTAGCTCAGCCTGGTAGAGCACTAGCTTCGGGAGCTAGGGGCCGGAGGTTCAAATCCTCTCGCTCCGACCAATCGGGAAAACGAGACGGCGAATCTGCGGATTCGCCGTCTTTTTTTGCCCACAGCCCATGCCACGCTAGTCGCAGCAGCGCACGACCAGCAACGTCGCGGCGAGAAGGTCCGCGCAGCCTCCGGGCGAGAGGTTGCGTTCGATGAACGTCCGATGCAGCCGTTCGGCCCGGTCGAACCAGTCCTCCGTCGTGCAGCCCCCGGCGGCGAGGAATTCGGCCGCGGCACGGCGCACGAACAGGCCGGCGTCGACGCCGCCGCGATAAAGCACCGTCGTGTCGTCGACTGCCTCCATCAGAGCGAACAGCGTGTGCACGCCGGCTGCATTCGCCTCGAGACCCGCCCCAACCGCCTGCCGATAGACCGGGACGCCGACCTGGAAGATGCCGGGGAATCCACGGGCAGCCTCGATGCGCGCGCCGCCGGCTCCGGTCCTTTGCCGCACGAGGGCACCATGGCTCGACGCGGTATCGCCTCGCGAGGCATGCGCCACAAGCGCCTCGCCCCAAGCGTACAGCAGTGCTGCCTGGACCGTCCCGGGACTCACTGGCGTCGCGGTCGCACGCGTCCGGGCGATGGCAGCGACAACGAGGCCGATGGAGAAGATTGCCCCGCGGTGGGTGTTGATGCCGCCGGTCGCCCGCAGCATCCGCCGCTCTGCCTCGACACCAAGCGGTGCCAGGCTGCCGTCGAACGAGCGGGCCTGCCGGCCCGCCGCGGCGAGGGACGCAAACGACCGCAGCAGCGAATCGGCCGACCGGCACATGAGGCCGAAATCCATGTCGGTGTGGGCCCCCGAATCGACGGGACTGACGAGGCCCGGCTTGGGATAGGCCGTCAGTTCGTCCCGCATAGCCGCCACCGCCACGCCGGCCAAGGCCAGGTCGCCGGGCAGGACGCCATCGGCACCGTCCAGGGCCGCCGGCTCGCGGGCTAGCGAGATCACCGCTGCAGCTCCTCGCGCCGGACCATCCGGACGGTGTCCACGGCCTTCAGCAGGACCTCCGACCTGACCTGGCGATATTCCCGCCACTGCACTTCGCCGAGGCCGGCGAAGGACAATTCACCATCGAGCCTGAACGACAGTTCGGGCTCCTGGCCTTCGAGAAACGCCGCTGCACCCTCGGCCTCGCGCAGGCCGGCAACGCGGACGAGCACGTCCAGATCGGACGTAGGCCGGACATGCCGCTCGCCAGTAAGAGTCTGCCACATCCAGCTGCCGTAGACGCGCAGGTCCAGTCCGGCGCGGGCTGCTCCGTCGGCCAGTCGGGCGAAAGCGGACGCGTGACCGTCAGCCGGTTCACAGCGAGCTACCTCGGCCAGTGCCGGTGGCTCGGCCATCCGCACGACGTGTGCCGCAAGGGCATGCGCACCGATGCGGCGTGGACGGACCTCGGGGAATTTCTCGTGGACAGCGCAGAAACCCAACGACACATCGCCGCGATCGTCGCGGCGGCGACAGACCACGAATGGCCGGCGGTCGGCCTGCCACCGCTCCACCAGCAGGCGGTCGGACACGTCATCAGCTTCCGGAGCCTGCGACAGCCAGACCAGCTCATGGCGGCGGAAGCCGGTCATTTCGTCGATTCGGCGAGCACCCTGTTGCGGACGTCCAGGGCGAGCTTCCGGCCGCCGCGCTTCTTGCCCAGGGCGGCCCGGTTGTCGTCGGTCGCGGCCGTGGCGATCGCCTTGGCGAGCCGGGCCCGCAGATCGTCCTTGCTCGGCCAGACTTCCTCGACGCCGCCCAGCAGCGCGAAGGGCCGCGCGCCGAACTCGAGCGACGGCATGGTCTTGGAGAGTTTCTGCAGCACGGGGACGGGAATCTTGGTCACTGCCGACATCGCCTCGATCGGCATCAGGCCGACGCTGGCCGAATCGAGCGCGTAGATGCGGTCCGCGAACATGCCGTAGCAGATGAAAGCACCGCCGACAGCCTTGCCGGTGGCGATGGTGAGGAGCTTGTGGCCCTTCCGACGCGCCAACTCGAGGCAGCTCAGGAGATGGCCGAAGTAGCTCGCGAGACCCAGCATCTCGTCGACGCGGTTGGGTTCCTGTCCGGCGCTGTCGACCAGCATCACGATCGGTGCCTTGGGATGACGCTCGATGCAATCGATCACATGCGCCGCCAGAACGAGGGCTGCTTCATTGCCGATGTAGGTGCCGTTGCAGGTACCGATGACGCAGACGTCTTTGCCGCCCGACTGGGCGTAGCCGGTGAGCACGGATTTCTCGACGGCAATGCCCTTGGCCGACCCGCCAAAGAGCTTGCCGAGAAGGACGCGGGGCGATGGCTGCTTCATCGCCTATTTCCTTCCCGCTTTGGCCAGCGCCACGAATTCCGGGCCCGAGGCCAGCGAAGCGCGCTCGATATCGCGCACGCCCATGCCCTTCCACACGTCGTCCGGATCGGCCGTCCTGCCGAAGCGCTTCAACCTCTTCTCCAGCTCCTTCTGTCGCGCTTTGGCGTTCTTGAGGGTGACGGGGCTGGATTTGGTCAGCAGCTTGCCGATTGCCTCGCGCACGGCGTCGGCAGCGTCGTGCACGAGCGCATCCGCGTCGCCCAGGAGATACTTCGTCTTGCCGCCGCTGGTCTTCCAGACCAGTGCGCGATTGGACGAGTCGTAGGCCTTTTTGCCCATCCACTTCTCGATCACGATCGGACCCGAGATGCCGAGCCGGCCGTGTTCGGTCATCACCCGAAAGTCGCAGCAGGTCGAGAGGATCCCCATGCCGCCATAGGCGCCGATGTCGGAGGCAATGACGGCGATCGTCGGCACCTTCCGCGCGCGGCACTCGAAGATGGCCCGCATCGTCTCGGCGATCGCGATTTCGCCGGCCGATCCTTCGTGCAGTCGCACGCCGCCACTCTCGATGATCACCACGCAGGGCACGCCGTCGCGCGCCGCCGCCTTGAAGAGGCCCGTGAGCTTGGCGCCGTGGATTTCGCCCACCGCGCCACCCACGAACTGGCCAACCTGGGCAGCAATGTAGACCTTCTTGCCGTCGATCTTGGCGCGCCCGATCACCACGCCGTCGTCGAATGACACCGGGATCCCGAGTTGCGCAAGGTAGGGGCTGGTAAGACGTTCAGGTGGCGGGAGCAGCTCGGCGAACGAGCCCACGTCCGTAACGGCGGCAACACGCTGCCGTGCAGTCTGTTCGTGAAAGAGATGAAGCTGGCTCATGTTTTCGTCTTGACCAGATGATCATAAGCCTGACGCAGGCGCAGATTGACGAGAACCGGCGCCGCACCCTGGTCGTGGATGGTCACCCTGGTGCCGCCGACCGGGTAGTGGTGGGCGAAATCGGCAAGGGCGGCGAGCCACGAGTCCCTGAACCCGGGAATGGAGGTCTCGACGTGACACTCCATCGTGTCCGAGGCCCGGGCGGCGCGCTCGAACATGACTTCGAGGTTGCCCGATCCGACCACGCCGGCGAGCGCCCATCGCCTGTCCTTCGGCACCCGAAGCGGCTTGGACGGAAAGGCCTTGGTGAACTTTTCCATCGCTTCTCTACCAGTCGACGAATTGGGAGGGTGGGTCGTAGAGTCCCTTGGACCAGCGCACGAGGCCCTTGATGTCCTGGGCGGCCAGCAGGCTGCGGCTCACCTGCGACGGCGACACGCCGACGTCCTCGGGCAGCTGGACGATGCCGCGGGCGCGCAGGTCCTGGGTGACGCGCTTGGAGCGCTTGAGGCCGACCGGCGTATAGCCCGCGACGGCGCGGATCGCGGCCTGGCGCTCCGCGACCGAGCGGCAGGCCCCGAGATTGGCGATACCTTCTTCCGTCACGATATGGGTGACGTCGTCGCCGTAGATCATCACCGGCGCCACGCCGTGCAGCGCCTTCCTGATGCTGGGATCCTGGGCGTCGAGTTCCTCGACAAAGGTCGGCACCCTGCCAGCCTGGAAAGTCTCGACGAGCTGAACAACCAGTTTGCGACCGGGCAGCGAGCCCGGTCCGGGATTCGATTCAGCTCCCGCCTTGAGCCACGCCTTCGAGGGATGCCGGCGGCCCGTCGGCTGGCAGCCCATATTGGGGGCACCGCCGAAGCCGGTAATGCGGTTCTTCGACACTGTCGAGGAATTGCCGTTGATGTCGATCTGCAGCGAGGCGCCGATGAACATATCGACGGCGTAGTGCCCTGCCAGCTGGCCCATGGCGCGGTTTGAGTGGAAGCTGCCGTCACGGCCAGTGAAGAAGACGTCGGAGTGGGCGGCGGTATAGCGCTCCATGCCGACTTCGCCGCCGACCGAGAACACGCCCTCGACCCAACCCGACTCGATGGCCGGGATCATGGTCGGCAGCGGATTGACCATCCAATACTTGCAGATCTTACCTTTTAGGCCCAGCTGCTCGCCGTAGGTAGGGAGCAAGAGCTCGATCGCGGCGGTGTTGAAACCGACCCCGTGATTGAGCGACTGGACCTCGTATTTTTCGTAGATCCCGCGCAGCGCGACCATCGCCATGAAGATCTGCACATCGGTGATCGCGGCGGGATCGCGCGTGAACAGCGCCTGCAGGTGCATCGGATAAGGCGCTTCGACAATGAAATCGACCTGGTCGGCCGGGATGTCGATCCGCGGCAACTTGTCGACGATCTCGTTGACCTGCGCGAACACGATGCCGTCGGAGAACGCCGTCGGCTCGACGATGGCGGGCGTTTCCTCGGTGTTCGCCGCCAGGAACAGGTTGCCTTTGCGGTCGGCCTGGGCGGCGGCGATCAGTGCCACGCGCGGCGTCAGGTCGATGTAGTAGCGGGCGTAGAGCTCGTTGTAGGTATGGATGGCGCCAACCGGGAACTTCTTGGCCTTCACCAGATCAGCGACCGCGGTTCCTTGCGGGCCGGCGTAACAAAAGTCGACCTGGCGGACCATGCCCTTCTTGAAGAGCTGGATATGAGCCGGCAGCGTGATGCAGGACATCACGAGATGCAGGTCATGCAGGTCCTTCTTGTCGAGCGAGGCGAGTTCGTTGGCGAGAAAGTCGGCTTGCTTCTGGTTGTCGCCTTCGAGGCAGACGATATCGCCATGCTCGATGATTCGCTTCAGAACGTCCGGCACTTTGTTCGGAGAGACGAACTTGCCCCGCGCGAGCCTGCCAACCAGATCCAGACGCTGCGCTTTGTTGCGGCGACGAGCAGATATTTCTGCAGTTCCCATGAGTCCTTTTCTCTCAGAACGCGTAGACCGTCAACCACCCCGCGCGCGTTGGCGCGAGTTAGCCACTACATGCAATAAGCTTGGGCGGCGACTACGGCGTTGAGACCCTGCATCTCGTTCTGGTTGAGGGTCTTGGGGTCGAGCAGGTTGCCGCTGACGCTCACCGAGGCGTTCGACTTGCGCAGACCGACGATGGCATTGGCGCGCTGGTCGGCCGGGAGCTTGGATGAGATGCATTCACACATCTTCTGCGAGGAGGTGACCAAACACTCCTTCATGAACTCGTCGGCCTGCGCGACCGCGGGCAGGCCGAGGGCGAAAAACGTGAGGCTGGCGGCAACGAAGCCATGGCAAACGATACGCATGAATTCCTCCATGGGGCGGCGCATTCAGTTGATGATATCAGCCTAGCAGCCAGTTGCGCAGCAATCCGAACAGGCCTGTCGCGAACAGAATCGCGAGCGCCACATTGCGGTAAAGGCGCTCGCTCGCCAACCCATGGAACAGCCGGCCGCCGGCCCAGGCGCCCAGGACCATGACGGGGAACAGTACGGCCGCACGGGCCAGTGCCTCCCAGCCGGCGACGCCGGTCGCCAGTACGATCACGATCAGCAGGAACTGCGTCAGGAAGTAATAGGTGACGATGTTGGCCCGGTTGACCTCGGGCCGGTCGTTGCCCGAGAGCAGGTAGAGCAGCACCGGCGGACCGCCGACGCTGGTCGTGGCCATCATCGCGCCCGACACGGCGCCGACGGTCACGGTCGCCGTGATAGAGCGCCGGCCGGTGTATTTCCAGCCCGTCCACATCAGCACGACGAAAGCCACGATGACGGCCGACACCGCCGTCACGATGGTGTTCTTGTCGACGCTCGCCAGCAGCCAGACGCCGAGCGGCATGGCGGCGCAGGCGGCGATGCTCATGGGCGTCAGGATCTTCCAGTCGGCGTGGCGGCGGACCTGCGGGAAGAGCTGCAGCGAGACCACCAGCTCGATGGCGACGACGGTCACCACCATGTCGGCCGAGCCGAACAGGATGGCGAAGATCGGCGCCATCAGCATGGCCGAGCCGAAGCCCGCGAAGCCGCGCATCAGGCCCGCCACCAGGGTGACGCCGATGGCGGTCGCGAGACCGACGCCGGCAAACAACGCAACAATGTAGGGAATCATGGGAGGGGCTGCTTCGAAGGAGTGGACGAACGACGACGAGGATCCGCGGCCGGAAGGCGGAGGATCAGCGCGTAAGTCGAAGCGTCTTCAATCGCGGCATTGTGGTGGGACAATCCGCGATCGGTCGGCCTGGGTCAACTGGCGAGCTTGGCGCGCACGAAGTCGATGCGGTCCTGGCCCCAGAACAGCTCGCCATCGACGACGAAGGTCGGCACGGCGAACACGCCCTGCTTCTCAGCCTCGGCTTGGTGGGCCGCGAGTTCGCCCGGCCCCTCGCCCGTCGCGAAGGCATCGAAGCCCGCCGGGTCGACGCCGCTCTCCTTCAGGAGCATGCCGATCGCGCCGCGATCTTCATAGTCGAGCTCGCGCTTGAAGAAACGCGGATAGGCAAGGTCGATCAGCACCCGGCCCTTGCCGCTCTTTTCGGCATAGAGCCAGGCGAGATGCACGAGCTTCTGGTCGAAGATCTTCTTTGGCCCCAGGAGGGTGATGCCGCGCGGACCGGCGAAGCGGCGGGCATCGGCATAGAGATACTTGACCTTGCGCAGGCCGTTGGCGAGCGCCGCCGGATCGTTGAGGTTGGCGATATTGGCGAGGTTGAGCGAGAACGGCCGCAGCCGCAGCGTCACGCCCATCTCCTTCTCCAGCGCATAGGCCGGATCCTTGGCGAGGAAGGAGTACGGACTCCGGAGATCGAGCCAGAGATCGACGGTCTTGGTCATGGCCGCTACGCCCGCGCCTTCTCGCCCGTCTTGTCGCGCAGCCGGCGCATGCCGCGCAGCCAGCGGTCGCGGTCGAGCTTGCGCGCCATATAGTCCTTCACTTCGGGATGGGTCAGGATCAGGAACCGCTCTTCGTCCATCGCCTCGATCACGGTCTGGGCCACCGCGTCGGTGTTGAGCACGCCGTCGACCGATGCCGCGGTGGCGCCCGCCATGCGCAGCATGTTGGTGTCGACCGCCTGCGGGCAGAGCACCGAGACCGCGATGCCGCGATCGCCGTACTGGATCGAGAGATGCTCGGCCAGCGCCACGCCGGCATGCTTGGTGACGCCATAGGGTGCCGATCCCATCGAGGCCAGCAGACCCGCCGCACTCGCGGTATTGAGCAGATAGCCCGACTTGCGCGCCAGCATGCCGGGCACCAGCGCCCGCGCTGCATAGACATGGGCCATCACATGGATCGCCCAGCTGTCGGCCCAGTCCTTGTCGGTAGCGTCCTCGTGGCCGCCGCGGCCGATGCCGGCGTTGGAGAAAAAGATGTCGACCGGGCCGTACTTCTTTTCGGCCTCGGCGATCAGCCGCTTGACCTCGGCCTCCTGGCCGATGTCTCCGGCGACCGCGAGCCCACCGATGTCCTTGGCCACCTTCTCGAGGCGCGCCGCATCCATGTCGGCCACGACCACGCCCTTGGCGCCTTCCTTGGCGTAGCGCCGTGCGATCGCCTCGCCGATGCCGCCTGCCGCGCCGGTGACGACACAGACCTTGCCTTTGACTTTCATGATGCCCCTATCCCCAGCTTTGCTCGATCAGTTGGACGTACTCGGCCTTGGTCGGCTGGCGCGGTGTCGTCTGGTGGCAGTGATCGCCCAGTGCGCCGTCGGCGATGGCCTCGACCACCTCCGGCTTCAACCCCATGGCGCCCAGCCCCTTGGGGATGCCGAGCCGAACGTTGAGCGCGCCCACGGCATTGGCCACGCCCTCGGCATTTCCCTCGCGCTCCGGCAGCCCCATCACCTGGGCCACGCGCCTGTACTTATCGCCGACCGCCGGCGCGTTGAAGCGCAGCACCGCCGGCAGGTAGACCGCATTCAGGGTGCCGTGATGCGTACGGTAGCCCTTCAGTCCGCCCGTGGGATGGCTGAGCGCATGCACCGCGCCCAGGCCCTTCTGGAACACCATCGCGCCCTCCATGGCGGCCACCGCCATGTTGAAACGCGCCTCGCGGTCCTGCCCGTCCCGGGTCGCGCGCTCGACGTATTTCCAGGCCTTCTCCAGCCCGTCGAGCGCGATGGCGTCGGCCGGCGGATTGAAGACGTTGGCGAGGTAGCACTCGATATTGTGCGTGAAGGCATCCATGCCGGTGCCGGCCGTCAGATGCGGCGGCAGGCTGAGCGTCAGCTCGGGATCGATCAGCGCCAGCTTGGGGATGAGGTGCGGGCTGCCGATGGCGAGCTTGCGGCCGGAATCCATGATGACGACGCCGCCGCGGCTCACCTCGCTGCCGGTGCCCGAGGTGGTCGGAATAGCGACGATCGGCGCCATCTTGGCGGTGATCTTGGGCGCGCCGCCCTCGACGAAGGAATAGGCCTGCAGCGAGTTGCCGGGATGGGTCGCCATCAGGCCGACCGCCTTGGCGAGGTCCATTGGCGAGCCGCCGCCGATGGCGACGATGCCGTCGCAGCCCTCGTCCTTGTAGATCTTCAGCGCATCGCGCATCGCCGCTTCGGTCGGGTTCTCCGGCGTGCTGTCATAAAGCGTGATCGGCATGTTGCCGGGCAACTGCTCCTTCACCTTGGCCCACAGGCCGGCTCCGATCACGCCCTTGTCGGTGACGATCAGCGGCCGGCGGATGCCCAGCAGCTGCAACTCCGCATCGAGCAGCTTGAGAGCGCCGAAATCGATCTGGATGCGCGTGAGATAGGTGATGAGTGCCATTGGGTCCCCTAGGCGCGATGAAACGGCTTGTCGCCCTTGACGGTCACCCGGTAGCCCAGCCGCTTGTGCGGGAAGTAGTCCCACATGGCGTGATGCATGGCCGCGCGGTTGTCCCAGAAGGCGATGGAATTGGGGCGCCAGGCGAAGCGGCACTGGAACTCGGGCGTCTCGCTGTGGCGGTAAAGCATCTCCAGCAGGGCGTCGCTTTCGGGCTTGCGCAAACCCGCGATCCTGGTCGTGAAATTGCGATTGACGTAGAGCGCCTTGCGCCCCGTCACCGGATGGGTCCGCACCACGGGATGCTCGCTCTTCGGAAAGCCGCCTTCCTTGGGCGTCTGGCCGAAACGGCCACCGTAGACCTGGGCGCCGTCGTGGACCGCCGTCAGCCCTTCGCACAGGCGCTGGATCGGGGCCGAGAGCGTCTCGAAGGCGCGGTACATGTTGGCGAACAGCGTGTCGCCGCCGCCGTCGGGTGGCACTTCCTTGAGATAGAGGATACTGCCCATCGGCGGTTCGGGATCGCAGCTCACGTCGGAGTGCCACTCCTCACCCGCCACGTACTTCGACCTCTCGTCGGCCTTGATGATCAGCACCTCGGGATGGTCGGCGAGGACGGCCACCGACGAGGGGTGGATGTGCAGATCGCCGAAACGGCGGCCGAACGCCTTGTGCTGCTCGTGCGTCAGCTCCTGGTCGCGGAAGAAGACGACCAGGTTCTCCATCAGCGCGTCATGGATCTCCTGGAAGACCTGGTTGCCCAGCGGCCGGGCAAGGTCGACGCCGGAAATCTCCGCACCGATGCCGGGCGTAAGCTTGCGTATTGCGATCGTCTGCTGGCCCATCCGCATTTCCTCTCGCCTTTTGCGCGAGCCTACGCGAGAAAAAGCCGATGAGCGACACCCCAGCCCTGCGTCTCGCGACGATCGCCGATGCGCCGGCGATCGCGGCCACCATCGCCGCCGCTTTCGCGCAATACCGCGGCAAGCTCGTGCCGGAATCGGGCGCCTTCGGCGAAAGCGCCGACGCCATCGCCGCCGAACTGAAGAAGGGCGCCGGCGCGATCGTCGCGGAGCGGAACGGCGAAATGCTGGGCTGTGTCATCACCAGCCTGCAGGAGGGCGACCTCTATTTCGGCCGCCTCTCCGTGCTGCCGACCGCCCGTGGACTCGGCCTCGCCAAGCGGCTGATTGCCGCCGTTGAGCAGGATGCCCGGTCCCGCGGCCTCCCCGGCGTGCGCCTGGGCGTGCGCATCGCGCTGCCCGACAACCAGCGCCTGTTCAACGCGCTCGGCTATCGCGAGATCTCGCGCGAGGCCCATCCCGGCTTCGACCACCCGACCTCGATCAAAATGCGCAAGGCACTGTAGCGCCAGAGCGGGATGGCATCAGGTGCATGCACTGCCCGCATCGGCTCACGCCAACGTGATGAGCAGGTTCAGCAGGAATATGCTATGAATTCTATCAGGCTGGCGCTTGGACTGCGCCGGCTTTTTCTATTTTGGCACGACCTCCCGCGGCACGCCCGCGGGTCGCCTCATGGCCTGGTGCAGCCGCCGCGGGTCCTGACCCGTGGACAGTCCCAAGAACAACCCCGTCTCAACCACACGCCGAATAACGAGGTGGGAACAGACACTTAACGATGCCTGGAAACAGAGCGCGCGGGGCTTGTGCAAACGAAGAAACCGGGGAGTCGCATAAAAGCCAATGGAATCAGGCTTATCCCGGAGTCGGGCACAACTCGGGGCACAACATGCAATACGTTCAGGTGTGCCCTGTGAGCGGGCGAAAAGCCCGCCGTTATTGGCTTTCCGGCGTGCGGGGAGCCGAAATTCGACTGTGGGACTTGGGCTTGGACTTGGAAGGGGACTTTCGAACGGCTCTAGGAGAGCTTCATGCCCGGCGGCGGCACCGCCTGCTCGGGATCGACGGCCCGCACGACGTAGGCGTCGGCCTCCGGCTCGTACATCGACCAGAGGCGGCCAAGCTCGGCAATCGGCCGCGGGTGGTCATCGACACGAAGATCGACGTAGGGAAAAGATTCCCGGTGAACGACCAGCAGCGCCGCCGAGACCACGGGCTGCTTCTCGCCGCCGGCCGCTTCGCCGGCCTCCAGCGCATCGAGCAGCCGGCGGGCGAGCGGCAGGTCGGGTGATTTCTCGAAGGCCGCCACCATGGCGTCCGGAAGCGCGGCCGAGCGGACGATGTTGGCGATGGCCGCACAGTCCTTGCCTTGGGCCTCGCCTCTTTCGCCGCGGACGTTGGCGCCGGAGTAGACGGCAGTGCGGCCCGCGGCATCGATCAGCGCGAGTTGGCGCCAATGGCGATGCGGCGTGGCGGCCACAACGGCCTGCATCGCCTCGCCGGCCGTGAGCCCCTTGGCCAGAAGATCGAGCGCGAGGGGGCCGAGCCGCGGATCCGTTCGATGCTGGGTCAGCGCGGCGCCCACACCCGCGCGGGCATGTTGGCAACGCGCGCCGACGGAAATCGCCGAGGTCGTGACGACCGCGCCCAACATTCCGGTCCTGGCGCAGCGTCCGACGAGCGAGAAGGTCATGCCGGTCCCTTAAAGACTTGGAAGGTTGAGGCCATTCTCGCGGGCACAGGCGATGGCGTCCTCGTAACCGGCATCGGCATGGCGCATGACGCCGGTGGCCGGGTCGTTCCACAACACGCGCTCGATGCGCCTAGCCGCTTCCTGTGTGCCATCGCAGACGATCACCATGCCGGCATGCTGCGAGAAGCCCATACCGACGCCGCCGCCATGATGCAGCGACACCCAGGTGGCGCCCGAGGCGCAGTTGAGCAGCGCATTCAGCATCGGCCAGTCGGATACCGCGTCGGAGCCGTCGCGCATTGCCTCTGTCTCGCGATTGGGGCTGGCGACCGATCCCGAATCGAGGTGATCGCGGCCGATCACGATCGGCGCCTTCAGCTCGCCCCTGGCCACCATCTCGTTGAAGGCGAGGCCCAGGCGATGGCGGTCGCCCAGGCCTACCCAGCAGATGCGCGCCGGCAGTCCCTGGAACTTGATGCGCTCGCGCGCCATGTCGAGCCACCGGCGCAGGTGCGGACTATTGGGCATCAGCTCCTTCACCTTGGCGTCGGTCCGATAAATGTCCTCGGGATCGCCCGACAGGGCGGCCCAACGGAACGGCCCGACGCCGCGGCAGAACAGCGGCCTGATGTAGGCCGGCACGAAGCCGGGATAGCTGAAGGCGTCGGCGACGCCCTCCTCCAGCGCCATCTGGCGGATGTTGTTGCCGTAGTCGACGGTGGGCACGCCCAGCTTGTGAAATTCGAGCATGGCGCGCACGTGGCCCGCCATCGATTGCTTGGCGGCCTTGGTGACGCCGGCGGGATCGCTCGCGCGCCGGGCCTCCCATTCGGCCAGCGTCCAGCCCTTGGGCAGGTAACCGTTGACCGGATCGTGCGCGGAGGTCTGGTCGGTGAGGCAATCCGGCCGCACGCCGCGGCGCAGCAGCTCGGGCAGCACGTCGGCGGCATTGCCGAGGAGCGCCACCGAAGCAGGCTTATCTTCCTTCGTCGCCTTGCCGATGATCGCCAGTGCCTCGTCGAGATCCTTGGCCTGCACGTCGACATAGCCGGTGCGCAGACGGAATTCGATGCTGCTGGGGCGGCATTCGATGGCAAGGCACGAGGCGCCGGCCATGGTCGCGGCCATCGGCTGCGCACCGCCCATGCCGCCCAGGCCCGCGGTCAGGATCCAGCGGCCGGCGAGACTGCCGCCGTAATGCTGGCGGCCCATCTCGACGAAGGTTTCGTAGGTGCCCTGCACGATGCCCTGGCTGCCGATGTAGATCCACGAGCCCGCCGTCATCTGGCCGAACATCATCAGGCCCTTGCGGTCGAGCTCGTTGAAATGCTCCCAGGTGGCCCAATGCGGCACGAGATTGGAGTTGGCGATCAGGACACGCGGCGCATCGGCGTGAGTGCGGAACACGCCGACCGGCTTGCCCGACTGGACCAGCAGTGTTTCATCGGCCTCGAGCTTGCGCAGCGCCGCCACGATGCGGTCGAAGCTCTGCCAGTCGCGCGCCGCGCGGCCGATGCCGCCATAGACCACCAGTTCGCCGGGCTTTTCGGCAACGTCGGGATCGAGGTTGTTCATCAGCATCCTGAGCGGCGCTTCGGTGAGCCAGCTCTTGGCCGAGAGCGCCGTGCCGCGCGCGGCGCGGACGGTGCGGGCATTGTCGATGCGGGTCATGAAAACGTTCTCCCCTCGATCGCAGGCAGGACATCACGCCCGACCATTTCGACGATCGCCCCGCTCTTGACCAGGGCGATGGCCTTTTCGATATCAGGATGGAAATAGCGATCGTCGTCGAGATGAGGCACGCGGCAACGCAGCAGATCACGCACCGCCTCCAGGGGCTTGCTCGTAGCGAGCGGACGGTAGAAGTCGCAGCCCTGCGCGGCGGCCAGTAACTCGATCCCAACCACGCCGCAGGCGTTCTCGGCCATCTCCAGCAATCGCCGTGCACCGTGGGCGGCCATCGAGACATGATCTTCCTGATTGGCCGACGTGGGAATCGAATCCACGCTGGCAGGATATGCGCGCTGCTTGTTCTCTGAGGCGAGTGCGGCGGCGGTGACCTGCGGAATCATGAAGCCCGAACTGAGGCCGGGATGCGGTGTCAGGAAAGCCGGCAGGCCTGACAAGGCGGGATCGACCAGCATGGCGATCCGGCGTTCGGCCAAGGAACCGATCTCGCAGATCGCGAGCGCAATGATGTCAGCGGCGAAAGCCACCGGCTCGGCGTGGAAGTTGCCACCCGACAGGGCTTCATCAGTTTCCGGAAAGATCAATGGATTGTCGGTCACGCCATTGGCTTCGGTGGCCAGCGTTGTCGCCGCTTGGCGCAGGATGCCCAGCGCCGCGCCCATGACCTGCGGCTGGCAGCGCAGGCAGTAAGGATCTTGCACTCGTTCGTCGCCGACGAGATGTGAGGCTCGAATCGAGGAACCCTCCATCAGGCGACGCAGTGAGTCGGCCGAGTCGATCTGGCCCTGATGACGTCGCAGCTGATGAATTCGAGGATCGAAGGGCGCATCAGAGCCACGCGCCGCGTCGGTCGAGAGCGCACCGGTCACCAGGGCGGCCCCGTGGAGATTCTCCGCCTCGAACAGGCCGGCCAGCGCATAGGCGGTGGAGAATTGCGTCCCGTTCAGCAACGCCAGACCTTCTTTCGCCCCCAGAACCAGGGGTTCTAGACCGGCATCGGCAAGAGCCTGCACAGCCGGCACGCGTCTATCCCCGACCAGGAATTCACCGACGCCGATCATCGTCGCCGCCATATGGGCCAGCGGCGCCAGATCGCCGGATGCACCGACCGAGCCCTGGCAAGGAATTGCCGGCGTGAGCCCTTTTGCCAGCATCGATTCGAGCAACCGCACGGTATCGACCCGAACACCCGATGCGCCCTGCGCCAGGCTTCCGAGTTTGAGGGCCATCATCAACCGTGCGATCGGCACCGGCATTGGCCGGCCGACCCCGGCCGCATGGGACAGCACGATGTTGCGCTGCAATGTTCCGAGATCCGCGGCATCGATCCGCACGTTGGCCAATTTGCCGAAGCCCGTATTGATGCCGTAGATTGGCGCACCTTTGGCGATGATGGCCGCTACGGCATTTGCCGACCTCTCGATGGCCGCGTAGCTGGTGGGATCCATGGCGGCAGACGCTCCCCGATAGATCTCGCGCCACGCCGCAAGCGGGACGGCACCGGGGCTCAACAGGACCGTCTTCATCTTCACCTCCGGACGCGGCTCTGCGTCACACACGGTAAACCAGTCCGGGCCTCGATCAACCGGAGCAAGCCCTTGCGCCGGGCCCGGCCACGCGCCAATTATTCCGGCATGACGACACGCACTCCGCTCGCCGGCCCCTCCGTGTGGCTCGGCCGGGACATCAAGGACTCCCGCCGCTGGATTCGCGACTTGCCGGCCGAGGCGCTCGACGAACTCGACGCCGCGGTGAAGTCGGTGCGGGGCATGCCATGGCAGGAGATCACGCGCGAGGACTTCCACCTGCCGATGCTGAGCGACCTGCTCGACGACGTCGCCGACGAGCTCGAGAACGGCTGCGGCATCGTCAAGCTGCGCGGCATTCCGGTCGACGGTTATAGCGAAGGCGAACTGCGCCAGATGTATTTCGGTCTGGGCACGCACATCGGCACGCCGGTATTCCAGAACCGCAGCGGCGAGCTGATGCGCGCCATCCGCGACGAGGGCGCCCATGTCGGCCGCACCTATGGACAGGTCCAGGATACGACCAAGGGGACCACTTTCCTCTCCTCTTACGCCCGCACGCTGACCAATGGCGCCTTGCGCTTCCACACCGACCGCACCGACGTGGTGGGCCTGCTCTGTGTCCGACAGGCGCAGGCCGGCGGCGTCAGCAAGCTTGCGTCGACGCCCGCCATCTACAACGCGATTCTGGCGAAGCGTCCCGACCTGCTGGAGGTACTGTTCCAGGATTTCTGGCGCAGCCGCTTCGGCGAGGAATCAACGGACAAGGAGACGGTCTACAAGCTGCCGATTTTCGGCTTGCGCGACGGCAAGTTCACGTCGCACTACTCGCTCACCTTCATCGAGGCGGCCGAGCTCGTGCCGGGCGTTCCAAAGCTCACCGCGCTCCAGCGCGAGGCGATCGAGATGTTGATGGCGACGGCCGAGGAACTCTGCTTCGAGATGACCCTTGCGCCGGGCGACCTGCAGTTCATCAACAGCCACGTCACCTATCACGGTCGCACGCCGTTCGAGGACGATGCTGCGAGCGGCCACGACCGCCTGTTGCTGCGCCTGTGGCTCACCATGCGCAACAACCGTCCGCTGCCCGAGGGCCACGAGATCCTGTGGCAGGAGATCGAGGCCGGCCAGCCGCGCGGCGGCATCCGGCAAGTAACCACGTAGCTGCGCGTTCCGCCGCCTGGTTCAGCCTCGCAGCGAAGAGCCTTGCCGGACTGGTCATAGTCGCCACGACAGGCTGCGTGTCGTTGTTGTTTGACTGACCGCCAAAGCTGCCGCCGAGCGAGACAGATGGCAAGCTGCCGCAATACGAGGGCGCACTCCAAGTGAGCATTCACCTTGACGAGAACGAGCTGCCCCGCGTCTCGTCCGGTATCATCGGCAAGGGCGGAACGCGCTGGCCGCCCGGTCGACCACCGGTCCGTTAGCGTCTCTGGCGCAACCTGCCGACGATTCCACTCGGGAAAAAATAGACGCAGAGGATGAAGGCCACGCCCAGCCACAGGAGCCAGCGGTCAGGGTGGAAGAAGTTGGCGAGCAGCGGCATGCCCACCAGCGCCTTGTGGGCGACTGCCAGCAGGTCCTGCAGGTAGTTCTGGGCGAACACCAGCAGCACCGCCCCGATCACCGCACCGTACATCGTGCCCATGCCGCCGATCACCACCATGAGCAGGATGTCGACCATGATGTCGAAGCTGAGCGTGGTGTCGGGGTTGGTCTGACTCGACCACAGCGCCAGCAGCACGCCGGCAAGCGCTGCCGCGGCGGCGGCAATGCAGCTCGCGATGGTCCGGTAAACCACAGTCCGGTAGCCGATTGCCTCGGCTCGGAACGGATTCTCGCGAATCGCCATCAGCACGCTACCGAACGGCGAATTGACGATCCGGAGCAGCGCCAGCACCAGCGCCAGCGACGCCAGGTAGACCAGATAATAGTCGAGCAGCCGGCCATTCAACCGCACGCCGAACAGGGTGTCGCCGAATGAGAATGGGGCACGTAGCATGGCCGGCAGGCGGTAGTTGAGGCCGTCCTCGCCGCCGGTGAGGTCCGAGAGCTGCGAGGCCAGGATGGCAAAGGCGCTGGCCACGGCGAGCGTGATCATTGCGAAGAAGATGGTCCGGACGCGCAGGCTGAACAGGCCGATCACCGCCGCCAGCACGATCGCCACGGCAAGGCCGGCCACGACGCCCACCACCACAGCCCCCCAACTCGCGCCTATGCGCGTGAGCGCGATCGCAACGCCATAGGCGCCGATGCCAAAGAACATGGTGTGTGCGAAGGAGACGATGCCTGTATAGCCCAGCAGCAGGTCGAAACTCGCCGCCAACACGATGAAGACGCAGATCTTGGCCGCGACATTCAGCGACTTCGCTCCCGGGAATAGAAATGGCGCCACCGCCAGCCCGACCAGGATGGCGATCAGTGCCACCGCCAGCCAGCGGCTGCGCGGCAGGTCGTCGGAGAGGATGGCCCGCAGCATCACCTCTACCTCTTCGCCACGGGATAGAGACCCTGCGGCCGCCACAGCAGAATGAGCGCCATCAGGAGGATGTTTGAGCCCAGCGCCACCTTGGGGGCGAGGAAGCCGATGTAGTTGGCCGTAAGGCCTACCAGCAACGCTCCGACGAAGCAGCCGCCGACCGAGCCCAGGCCGCCGATGATGATAACGATGAACACCAGCACCGCCACCTGCGCGCCGATCGCCGCCGTCACCGTCTCCTGGTAGAGGCCCCACATGGCGCCGCCCAGGCCCGCCAGCGCCGAGCCCACGGCGAACACGCCGACGAACAGCCGGCGGATGCGATAGCCCAGCGCCTCGACCATCTCGCCGTTCTCGACACCCGCCCGGATCAGGAGGCCGATGCGCGTGCGGTTGAGCGTGAGCGCGAGCCCTGCGAACACCACGAGCCCCACGATCACCGCCAGCACGCGGTATTTCTCGATGGCGATGTCGCCCAGCAGGAAAGCCCCGCGCAGCGCCGTCGGCCGGGCAAGCGTGATCTGCTCGGGGCCCCAGATCACTTTTAAGAGCTGCTCGGCCACGATCAGCCCGCCGGTCGTCACCAGGATCTGCTTCAGGTGCTGGCCGTAGACCGGGCGCACGAGCACGCGTTCGAAGGCGAGGCCCAAGAGCCCGCTCACCACGATGGCCGCCAGCACCGCAGGTCCGATGGCGGCGAGATTGAGCCAGAGCGAGTCAGCCGTCATCCACGGCGCCAACGCCAGCATGACGCTGGCGGCCACGAAAGCGCCGACGGCGATGAAGGCGCCATGGCCGAAGTTGAGCACGTCCATCAGGCCGAAGGTGAGCGTCAGTCCTGACGCCATGATGAAGATCATCAGTCCCATGGCGAGGCCCGCGACCGTGAGCGTCACCCAGCTCGCGGCCGAACCGACCAGCGGCAGCGCGGCGAGGCCCAGCACCGGGATCAGCAGCAGGGGATACCAGTCTCGTTTCATTGGTGCGTGTCCATGCCCATGCCGAGCAGATGCTGCTGCAGGCTCGCATCGGCGGCGAAGGCCGCCATGCCGCCCCGATGCGCCACCTTGCCGTCGTCCATCACCGCGACCGCGTCGCCCAACTGGCGCGCGAAGGCGAAATTCTGCTCGACCACCAGAAGCGTCGCCTGGCCGTCCTTCAACTCGCGGAAGGCCTCGATCATGTTGGCGATGATGGCGGGCGCCAGCCCCTTGGTCGGCTCGTCGATCAGCAGCAGCCGGCGCGGCTCGATGATGGCGCGCGCCACCGCCAGC
>Ga0082335_1000858_pt1 | contig 71294 bp, 64 predicted proteins | sample Subgrocontami58m_FD_72375 | JGI IMG/M metagenome (GOLD analysis project Ga0082335, IMG submission 72375) | Subsurface groundwater microbial communities from S. Glens Falls, New York, USA - GMW37 contaminated, 5.8 m (SPADES assembly) (version 2) ... | reverse complement strand
GGCGACCATCTCCCTGACTTCAACCCGCGCGGTTGTCAGAAGGGCATGGTCTACGCGGACCTGATGTACGACGCCACCCGCATCAAGTACCCGATGAAGCGCGTCGGCGAGCGCGGCTCCGGCAAGTGGGAGCGCATCTCCTGGGATGAAGCGCTGACGACGATCGCCGACAAGGTCCTGGACGTCGCCACGACGACCGGCCCCGCCTCCATCGTCTACGACATGGGGACGACGAACATCGACTTCGGCCCCGGCACGCCGGCGCAGTTCCGGCTGACGAGCCTCATCGGCACGACGTCGCTCGACGAGTGGGCAAGCGTCGGTGACCTGCCCATGGGCGCGATACAGACGTGGGGGCTGTTCAACACCGACGGCACGTCCGACGACTACTGCAACTCCGACTACATCATGATCTGGCTGGGGAATCCGGCGTACACGCGCATCCCCGACATGCACTTCATGCTCGAGTCGCGCTACAAGGGCGCGCAGATCGTCATGGTCGCGCCGGACTATAACCCGACCACCATGCACGCCGACCTCTGGGTGAACTTGCGCGTCGCCACCGACGCCGCATTCGCCCTGGGCGTCGCCAAGGTGATGATCGACGAGAAGCTGTACAAGGCGGCCTACGTCAAAGAACAGACGGACCTGCCGCTGCTCGTCCGCTCGGACGACCAGCGCTTCCTGCGCCAGTCCGATGTCGCCGAGGGTGGCAGCGACGCCATCTTCTACTTCTGGGACACAAAGAAGAAGAAGATCGTGGAGGCGCCGGGCTGCCAGGGCTCGCCGACTGCATCGATCGCGCTCGATGGCATCAGTCCCGCGCTCGAAGGTTCGTACACCGTCACGCTCAAGGACGGAGCGAGCGTCACGGTGCGTCCGCTCTGGGAGAAACTGCAGGATCAGCTCCAGGACTACACGCCCGAGAAGGTCCAGGCGATCACCGGCGTCCACGCGGACGTCGTGCGCAAGGTCGCGCGTGATTATTCGAAGGCGAAGGCTGCATCGATCTTCGCTTCGTGGGGCGCGTGCAAGCACTACCACATGGACCTGTTCCAGCGCTCGATGATCTTGATCTCGGCGCTCGCGGGCCACACCGGAAAGCAGGGCGGCGGGCTGCGCATCGGCGCGTGGTGGAACATGCCGCTGACCTACGACAAGGGGCAGTTGGCGCTGATCGGCCAGGCACCCGCGCCGGACCAGCGCCCGAAGGTGCGCGACATCGAGAACATCATGAAGGTGATGTCTCGCGGGATGTCCAGCAGCGCGCCGACCATGGCCTACCTGTACGCTCACGACGAGGGCTACCGCAAGGTCGTCAACAACATGAAGTTCCAGGACCCGGCGCTGCCGCATACGGTCGCCGAGTACGCGAAGGAAGCCTTCGACAACAACTGGATGCCCGTCGGTCCGAAGCCGCGAATGATGCTGTTCACCAGCATGAACCCTCTCCGCCGCTGGCCCGCGCCGCATATTATCCGCGAGGGTTTCTGGGAAAGCCTGGAGCTGATCGCCGTGTGGGAGTTCCGCATGTCGAGCTCCGCCATGCAATCCGACATCATCCTGCCCGCAGCCGGCTGGCACGAGAAGGCCGGCATCAAGTTCTGCCAGTCGCTGGTCCCGTACATCTGCGTCGGCGAGGAGGCGGTGAAGCCGCTGTACGAGTCGCGCAGCGAGTTCGACATCATGGCGATGCTGGCGATGAAGATCCAGGAGCGCGCGATCGCACGGGAAGAAGGCACGTACATCGATGCGCAGGGCAACGTGCACGACCCCAAGCGCTTCTACCAGGACTGGAGCCTGAACGGCGAGTTCAACGAGGGCGACGACACAAAGGCGCTCGACGTCTCGATCAGCCATTCCCAGCCACTAAAGGACGTCTCATGGAAGGAGATCTCCGAGAAGGGCGCAGTGCGCGTCAAGAACCCCGGCAGCTACGGCCCCATCACCGCCATCTGCTCCGACATGGAGGACGGCGAGGCGCTGGCGCCGCTCCGCCAACGGGTGGCCCGCCTGGTGGAGGACGGCCAGGAGACCACGGACGAGCAGGTCAGCCTGACGTTGAACGGGCGGCCGGCCACCCTGGTGGTCACCGTGAGCGGCCTCCGCAGCCCGGAGGGGGAGACGCAGGGGCTGGTGGTGGTCCTGGACGATGTGTCGGAGCTGATCCGGGCCCAGCAGGCCATGGCCTGGCGCGAGATCGCGAAGCGCATCGCCCACGAGATCATGAACCCCCTCACCCCCATCAAGCTCTCAACCCAGCGCCTGCGGAAGAAATTCGCCGAGGGGGCCCCCGACGTGGCCCAGGTCTTCGACGAGTGCACCCGGACCATCATCCAGGAGGTGGAGGGGCTGAAGAACCTGGTGGACGAGTTCTCGCGCTACGCGCGAATGCCCAGCGCCCATCCCCGCCCCGGCGATCTTCACGCCGTGGTGCGGCAGGTGGCGCAGCTCTACGCGGGCGTCCGGGCCGGGATCCGGCTGCGGACCGAGCTGGATGCCTCGGTCCCGCCGGTCAACCTGGACCCGGACCACATGAAGCGGGCGCTCATCAACCTGGTGGACAACGCGGTGGCCGCCCTCCCGGAGGAGGGGGAGATCGTGATCCGCACGCAGTACCTGGCGGCCGTGGGGCGGGTCGTACTGGAGGTGGCTGACACGGGCCAGGGTTTCCCATTGGAGGATCGGGACCGCCTCTTCCTCCCGTACTACTCGACGAAGCGCCCGACGGGGGGCCTGGGCCTGGCCATCGTGGACCGGATCGTCCTGGAGCACGGCGGGCAGATCCGGGTCGAGGAGAACCAGCCGAAGGGCACCCGGCTGGTCATCGAGCTGCCGGCGCTGGCCCCGGTCATTGCCTAAACATGGCAAAAACGTTCGGCGGTTCGACAGTTCGGGTGTTCAAGGCCAGGCGAACCACCGAACCACCGAACCACCGAACGGTTTTGATCGCCCCACCGCGGCGTGTGTGAGATCGCATGAGCCACGAAGAGATCCTGGTCGTTGACGACGAGAAGAACATCCGGAGCTCCCTGGAGGGGATCCTCAAGGATGAGGGGTATCGCGTCCGCGGGATCGCGACGGGGGAGGAGCTCCTGAAACAGGTCGCTCAGGCGGTTCCCGACCTGGTGATCCTGGATGTCTGGCTTCCGGGGATGGACGGGCTCCAGACCCTGGAGGATGTGAAACGGTTCCACCCCGAGCTGCCGGTCATCATGATCTCCGGCCACAGCACAGTGGAGGCCGCCGTCAAGGCAACCAAGCTGGGGGCCTACGATTTCATCGAGAAGCCGCTCAGCCTGGAGAAGACGGTCCTGTCTGTGCGCAACGCCCTGGACCGGCAGCGCCTGGAGCTGGAGAACCGGGCGCTCCGCCAGACCTTGGAACAGCGCTACGAAATCGTGGGAGAGAGCCCGGCTATCCAGGCCCTGCGCGCCCAGATCCAGTCGGCGGCCCCCAGCCACGGCCGGGTCCTGATCCGGGGGGAGAGCGGCACCGGGAAGGAGTTGATCGCCCGGGCCATCCATCGGCAGAGCCTGCGCCGGGACAAGCCCTTTGTCGAGGTCAACTGTGCCGCCATCCCGGACGAGCTGATCGAGAGCGAGCTGTTCGGGCACGAGAAGGGCGCCTTCACCGGGGCGACCACCAAGCGGCGCGGGAAGTTCGAACTGGCGGACGGGGGCACCATCTTCCTGGATGAGGTCGGGGACATGAGCCTGAAGACCCAGGCCAAGGTCCTCCGCGTGCTGCAGGAGCAGACCTTCGAGCGGGTGGGAGGCACCGAGACCCTCACCGTGGATGTCCGGGTGATCGCCGCCTCCAACAAGAACCTGGAGGAGGAGATCCAGAAAGGCACCTTCCGCGAGGATCTGTTCTACCGGCTGAACGTCATCCCGTTCGAGGTCCCGCCCCTGCGAGAGCGGAGGGAGGACATCCCGATCCTGGCCACTTATTTTCTGCGCCTCTTCTCGGAGGAATACGGCAGACGGGAGAAGAGCCTGAGTCCTGAGGCCATGCAGCTTCTCCTTCAGCATCCCTGGCCGGGAAACATCCGCGAGCTCCGCAACGTCATTGAACGGATGGTAATCATGGTGCCGCAGGACACCATCAGCCACTTCGATGTGGCGCCGTCGCTGCGCGCTCGCCCGGGCGCGATGCCCGAGGCGCCGACCGAGGCGGAGGGAGATTGGGACGGGACGCTTCGCGAGGCCCGGGAGTGCTTCGAGCGGCAATACATCCTGCGCCGCCTGGGCGAAGCCAACTGGAACATCACCCGCACGGCCGAGCGTCTGGGGATCGACCGGAGCAACCTCCATCACAAGATGAAGGCGTACGGGATCGAGTTGCCGAAGCGGTAGGGGGGAGAACCGCGAGCCGCGAGCCGAGAGCCACGAGGGGACCAGGATCAAAACGAGGGCCGCGAGCCGAGAGCCGGGAGCCGCGAATCGACCGGCATGAAAATGAGAGCCGAGAGCCGAGATGGCGACGGCGACAGCGATCCCGCCTTGGCGGGACCGTCGGATTTTTGGGGCTGAGGGCTGAAGGCAGCGAAGCGAGCCACGGGAGCTGAGCGTGTGACCAACGATCGCGGGGTGATCTTCGATTTCGACGGTGTGCTTATCAACAGCGAGCCGCTTCATCTCCGGGCCTTCCAGGAGATCCTGCCGGCGTACGGACGGACGCTGACGGAGCAGGAGTATTACGCGCACTACATCGTGTACTCGGACCGGGAGGTGCTGGAGCGGTTGCTGCCGGCGGGGGAGGCGCTGGAGGCGGCCCTGGTCGCCAAGGAACGCCGCTACCGGGAACTGGTGGAGGCCGGCGTTCCCGTCTTCTTGGACGGCCTGGCCCTCCTCCACCGCACCGATGGCTGGAGCGTGGGGCTCGCCACCGGATCGCTGCGGCCCGAGGTGGAGCGAATCCTTCGATCCCTCGGCATCCGCGAACGTTTCGGCGCGATTGTGACACGAGAGGACTGCCGGAGGGGGAAGCCTGATCCGGAGCCTTTTCTCCTGGCGGCCGACGCGCTGGGGCTCGCGCCCCACCGGTGCGTCGCGATCGAGGACACGCCCGGAGGCGTCCAGGCGGCCAAGGCGGCCGGCATGGCCTGCGTGGCCGTGACCCATTCGTGTCCGCGGGACAGCCTGGTTGGGGCGGATCTGGTGGTGGATGATCTGGCCGCGGTGCCGCTGGCCGCGGTCCTGGCCGACGGAGGTTCCCGTGACCCAGTCCTCGACGCTGGATGACGCGATCCGCCATCGCCTGCGGGCCGTCCTGGGTCCCCTGCGGGTGGTGTACGGGGCCATGGTCGCTTCGATCATGGTCTACTGGATCGTGGTGCAGGTGATCCGGAAGGTGGGCCAGATCCCACGGGGGCGTGATGCCTTCGCCGCCGTGGACTGGCTCCGCTATCCCCTCTACGCTCTCGGGGTCGTCGCCTGCGTGGTCGTCCTGGTGTTGCGCCGGCGCCTGTTCGACCCCGAGGCGGTGATCCGGCGGGCCCGGGGCCAGAACCTGCCCGAACTCCTCTCCACGCTCTCCTCGAATCAGGTGCTGGTCTTCGCCGTGGGCGAGGTTCCGGTCATCCTGGGCCTGGCGCTCTATTTCGTGGGGGGATACCTGCTGGACTTCTACATCCTGGCCGGACTGTCGGCGGTGGCCTTTGCCCTCGCCTTCCCGTCGGCGGTGGAGTGGGAGCAGGTCCTCATCCGGGTCCGGACCTTCCGGCCGGAGCTGTTCGCACACCCCGGCTCCTCTGGGTAGGGTCCCCCATGGCCAGCGTGACAAACGCCCCCCTGCCGACGGGCCTCGATGCCACCCGGCGCAAGCTCCGGGTGGCCCTCACCTCGGTGATCGCGGCCGTGGGTCTCACCGTCACGAAGGGCATCGTGGGCTGGCAGACGGGGAGCCTGGGCATCCTGTCCGAGGCCGCCCATTCCGGCATGGACCTCGTGGCGGCCCTCATCACCCTCTTCGCCGTCCGGGTGGCTGACCGTCCGGCCGACCAGGACCACCATTACGGCCACGGGAAAGTCGAGAATCTCTCCGCCCTCGTCGAGACCGGCCTCCTGCTCCTGACCTGCCTCTGGATCATCTCCGAGGCGCTGGAGCGCCTGCTCTGGAAGCACGTGGAGATCGGGCCGACTTGGATCGCTTTCGCGGTGATGATCGGGTCCATCATCGTGGACGTCTCCCGTTCCCGGGCCCTGGCCAAAGTGGCGGTGGCCTCCGGCAGCCAGGCCCTAGAAGCGGATGCCCTTCACTTCCAGACCGATGTCTGGGGGTCGCTCACGGTGCTGGTCGGGCTGGCGGGGGTCTGGGCGGGACGACAGTGGGGGGTCACCTGGTTGTCCCTGGCGGACGCGCTGGCGGCCATCCTGGTCGCGGCCATCGTCTTGGTGGTGGGCGGTCGACTGGGAAAGCGCGCCGTGGACGCCCTGCTGGACCGTGCCCCGCTGGACCTCATGGAGCGGCTCCGCGCCGCCGTCAGGAGCGTGCCGGACATCCAGGGACCCGTGACATTGCGGGCGCGGAGGGTGGGCCCCCGCCTCTTCGTGGATGCGGCCGTGTCCATCGGGCGCGGCGTCTCCTTCGAGGGCGCGCACGCGGTCGTGGATCAGGTGGAGGAACGCATCCAGAACGTCGCTCCGGAAGCCAGCATCGTCATCCACGCGGAGCCGTTGCGGACCGCGGACGAAAGCCTGGGGGACGCCATCCGGCTCATCGTATCCCGCCACGCCGCCGGCGCGCACGACATCTTCATCCATGACGCCGGCGGGAAGCCGGGAGTGGACCTCCACCTGGAGGTGCCCGGGGAAGTGACCCTCACGGAAGCACACGCCCTCACGGAGAAGATCGAGGCCGACCTGCGCCTGGAGACCCCGAGCGTGGGACCGGTCCACATCCACGTGGATCCCCTGCGAGCGCCGAGCGAGGGCAGCATCCGGGCGGACGGGAAAGCCGGTAGCGTGGCCGCGCGCCTGCGGCGCCTGGCCCTCTCGATTCCCGGGATCCACGACTGCAGCCACATCTCTGTCCGGCAGGTGGGGGGACGAACCTGGATCGCCTGCCACTGCGCCATGGACGGCAGCCTCTCGGTGGCGGAGACCCACGAGCTGGGTCTGGAGCTTGAGCGACAGGCTCGGAGACATATCCGGGGCGTGGATCGGGTCAGCGTCCACGCCGAGCCTGCGGGTCGGTAATCGTGAGCAGTTCATCCGGGGGCACTCACAAAACCTGACGAGAAACCACAGATTACGCAGATTGCGCAGATTTCACCCCCACCCCGGTCCGTACACCCCTCTGAGGGGGAGGGGACGGGAGGGGGGTCTGCGTAATCTACGAAATCTGCGGTTAACCGTGGGGTCTCATCCTGGGTCTTAACAGAGCTGCCTGAATATTCGTGATTCCCTGTCGCGAGACGCTCGGCCATGTCCCGTTCACAATTTACGACCCGCCGTCCGGGCGATGCGCTGCCTGCTTTCCGCGTCCGCGAGGCGACGCCCCAGGACAACGCAGCCCTGCTCGCGCTGGATCGGGAGTGCGTGGTGGTGGCCGCCACGCCGGTGGCCTTCGACCGCTTCGCTCGTGCGCCCTGAGCCTGATCCCGATCGACTCCGTCCCTCCCGCCGACCCGGAGCGGCTGAGGGAGCTGCACGATTCAGAAACTGAGGCGGCTCTCCACTTGGCGCGGGCGACACACCCGGGTCATGATCTGTTTCCGTTCCCGGATGCAGGTTCGCTCCGCGACCGGCTCGAGAGGCTGGGCAAGGTAGGGTTCCGGGGCCTGTACGGGTGGGAGTCCGGGGGGAACCTCTCCGGGTGCTTCGGATTGTGGGATTACTCTCCGGTGATGCGGATGCGAATTCTTCAGGCCGCGCGCGAGTGGACGTGGGGCACGGGGTGTGATCTCCAGCAGGTGTTCCTGATGCCTCTGGGATTTCGCGGAGCGGCAGGTGGGGCCGAAGCGGTGCGGCTGGCCGCGGCGCTTCTTCGGCGAGAATCGGGACCAGGGGCAGCCCGTGTCCTGGCAGTGCCGCACGACCTCGCGGATCCCGCGTACACGGGGCTGGACGAATTTCGGCCCATCCGGCTCGGCTTCAAGATGTTCGGCCTGGAATTGGGCGGGGCGCGTGGCCCCTCCCTCGGCAGCCGACCGGTGTTCGTGGACCCGGCTGACCTTTGAACCTCAGGGGTTCTTGAACAGCCGAACCCCCGAACAACTGAACTGTCGAACGCTTTTTTCCGGGTAAGTCATGCCTGAACTTCCCGAGGTTGAGGTCATTCGACGCGATCTTGTGCACCGGGTGGTGGGGCGCCGGATCCGGAGTGCCAAGATCGCCGAGTCGCGCCTGACCCGCCGCCTCGGTTCGCCGCACGAGGTGGAAGCTGCCCTGGTCGGTCGAAGGGTAAAGGCCCTCCGCCGACGCGGGAAGTTCTTCGTGTTTGATCTGGGACGAGACAGCCTCATCGTGCGGCTGGGAATGACGGGACAGTTCCTGTGGTGGGAGAGTGGGGACGGGTTTCGCCCCGATCAGCACACCCATGCCCAATTGGTCTTTGCTGGGGGCGGGATCCTGTCGTATCGGGATAGCCGAAAGTTCGGTGAGATGTTCATCCTGCCCACGGAAAGAGTGGAACAGACTCTCAGGCTCGGGGTCGAGCCGCTGGACCCCGCGTTCACGCCGGAGGCGCTGCGGAAGATTTGCCGAGGCCCTACCAGGATCAAGGCAGTCCTACTCGGTCAGGCGAAGATCGCGGGGATCGGGAATATCTATGCGGACGAGGCTCTTTTCCGGGCAGGCATCCGGCCCACGAGACGGGCGAATTCCCTTCGCCTGGAGGAGATCCGATCCCTGCAGCGGGCCATCCGCCAGGTGCTCCGGTCCGGCATCCGACACCGCGGCAGTTCCATCGCCAACTACCGGGACCCCTGCGGGCAGCCCGGCCGCTTCGCGGCCCTCCACCGCGTGTACCACCGCCATGGGAAGCCGTGCCTGTCGTGTGGGACGCCAGTGCGCAGGATCGTCCTGGGCCAGCGCGGCACCCACTTCTGCCCGACCTGCCAGCGGTGAGAACTGAAGGCACCGCAAAAACCGAGGTAGGAACCACAACCAATTTAACCGCAGATTACGCAGATTGCGCAGATTTCCTGGGGCAAATCTTCCCCCGGTAATTTGCGTAAGCTGCGAACTGTGTGGTTTAGGGGAGGAGGGACTGGTATTCGTTCGCGGCGCCTTCAGCCGCACGGCCCTGTATCAGGTCCGGAATGCTCTCCAGGTTTCGGACGTCCCGGTCGTTGACGTCGAGGAACTGCGGGGGGCACTGCTGGAACTTCACGATGGCGACGGCGCATTCCTTGTGCTGGGTATCCTTCAGGATTTCGATCCGGAACAGGAGGGGCTCCGGGTTCTGAGCCCGCTCCAGGATCCCAGCCGGATCAGGAGCGTGGCCTTCGGTTCCCTCCGCCTGGAGGCGACCGGCAGGGAACTGGGCGAGGCGGCCTGGCGGTGAGGGGGGGGAACAGCAACAAAGAGACTTGGGAAGCATTGTCCCCTTTTACGCTACAGCGTGCGCAGCAGGGCCTGGAATTCGATCCCCTCGACAAGGATCATGTCATCCAAGGGTGCCTGTCCACCATGGTCCATCGCATTATCTATCGATTCTCTTGCGTACCTTCAATAAGTCCTAATCTCGTACGTCCCTTCAGGTAACTCCAGGATGGAACGAAGAATGGTTTCTAGCAGGCGCGCTGTGCCACTCGGAGACTGATCCGAATTGCCGCGAATCAATTCCACGACCTGCCTACCTCGGTCTCTCGGTGCATGTAGGTCAGGATGACGATTGTAGAAGTCCAGAAATTCCTCACGCGTCCCCGAGTGCTTTGCGAGTAGGTCCATGCGTGCGTACTCTAATGCGAACTTGCATCTCCAGTGATGCTCCAGAGTCGATTTGTCTGCCGACCGGCGCACTCTTGGTAGGGTGCCAATGAAGTCGTTGGCAAATTTCTCAGTGTACTTCTGCAGTATCTGTTCAAGCTCGGAAAAGGGATCGTACGCCCAGGACTCAAGCTGTGAGAAAAAGGAATACTCGTCCAGCAGGCCAGTGAGGCCGTCGCAAATTATCCCATACTCCTGCAATTCCCCTGAATAGGTTGCCTTGGCCCCTGGGTGCCCATTGGCCCTGCGCTTTAGATGAAGCAGTTCCTCCGCCAATACTGACTCGTCAGTATCCACACCAATTGTCAGCCTCACTACGGGCTGTCTATCATCAACGTGAGCCATTGCTCCGCCGGAACGAGGTAGTCGATCTACACGTATGAAGCGGACACGGCTACCGAAGGCTGTCTCAATTTCCTGGAGAATAATGCGCAGATGGGTGGGCAGACCACGAACGATCAAGTCGGTGACATCTACTTCGGACCCCCAAATTCCCATACCCCCTGCCTTCCTCTCTTTGTGCGATTAGGCCTCATAAACCAGCAATGGAAATCATTCGAGTTCAATCGGTCCCACAATCAATTTCTCGGCCACAACTCCGGCGCCACCGCTCACTTGAGCGCCTCCGCACCCCAAATCGGCAGCCGACATCCCATCGCGCCTTCATCGTCTTCTACTTCAGCGGCGCGATCTCGTCCACAACCTCCCGCTGCTTCAGCACGCCTTTATGCTCCAAGACGGCAACCAGCGCGGCGATCTCACAGGCATTCGAGACCACGAGTTCTTGGAGGGTCACCGCTTCCTGGCGGCAATTTGCACAGAAGGGTCAAACGAGGAGCTGGGCCTGAATCTCCGTAGGCATCCCTTTTTGCCATACAGTCTTGACGCAGAACTTCATTGTAAAGTTCAAGAGAGGAAAACCGTGTGCGAACACCTTGTAAATCAGCTCATATTCGCCGTCCATCGTGATGATAGGCTCCCTTGGCACAACATCGCGCAGGCTATGCAGGAAAACACCGGGGGAATCTGCGCGGGCTGCGAATACATTTACTATCCCAAAATCTTTGGGCAGGATTGTCAAACTGTAGCCACCAACCCCGGCCCACTTCAAATAAGCCCGATCAAGGCTCTTGTGCCCGGTCACGCTCCCGCCATATTTGATCTCGTCCAAAATGCAGACGGTATCGACGGCGGCTAGATCAGGACGGCGGTTTTCTAAATACACCTGCCATACTCTCCACTGAGCCTGGCCCGTATGATCCCCATACTGACAGTCAACATGTTTCATATCAACGACCACCAGGTTTCGAGAAAAATCGGCTGACCAGCCCCGCGCCGCAACTTCTTCCTTCACTATGTCGAGGAGTTCGGCTTCTGTTGTGAAGCTGCGAGGGTTCCCAAGGACATATTTCAAAAACCCTTCCAGCGGCGCGTTGGCTTCTTGGAGGGCGATCATGTTTCTGTGGAATCCGAGATGATGTGCGAGCGCCAGCTCCTGGTGGGTGAAGAGCGAACAGGCCAGATCATCCCTGCTAGAAGGGTCTCTACAGAAATCGATGAACAGGTAATAGTCCGAGGCACTGAGTTCCTTCGTGATGGTCATAATGTCATCCAACGATTGGATTCGGAAAGCGAGATAGGTCGTCAAGCCAAACTCGCTCTGGAGCAGATCAGCAACTTTCTTGGCAACAGAACGTTCCTTTCCCGGCCTTTGCCCGCAACTGATGAATACTCTTCCTGGCATACGTCACTCGTCAGGTTCAGATCGTATCAGTTCCTCGGCCACAACTCCGACGCCACTACCTTCCGCATCCTTTCAGGGGGCGCATCGCTGGTGAGCTTCGAGCATCATCGGTTCGGATTGAGGACGCCGAGCGTCTCTCGAAAGTATCCGATGACTGACGCAAGGGTGCCGTCAATGACATAAGGCTTGCCGCTTCCAGACTCCGGCACGATCAACACGGCCTTCTGTCTGGAGTATGGTTTCCGATCCACTTCCCGGAGGAAGGTTACGCGGAAGGAGAGGATTGGATGGAGCGTGGAATCAAGAAACTTCTTCGCTGCTTCCATCCGGCCAGCTGCCTTCGCATCGTTGAGTTTCTTCGCGGACTCAAGGGCGGTAGCTGCCTCCTGGAAGAACGACTGTCGTACCGTTCGGCCCGGCTCAAGCCTTGAGAGGTTCCAGAAGGCGCAGCCAGCAGGTGGGTCGCATCGCACGACCTCTATCGGCCCCATGACTTCATTCGCTGGTGGTCCGAACACGAGAACTCGCTCCAGGGAGACCGAGACCTCAACGACCGGCGCAGAGCCCGTATTGGATAGGACAAGAGTCGGTTCCCCTCCCGGCCGAGTCTCCAGTGTGACCACTGGATCTATCTGCACCGCCACAGTTTTCTCAGTGGCCGCCACCATCCTCTCGGTTGCTTCTACTGACTTCTCGGTTGCCTCTACCATCCTCTTCGTTGCTGCGACGGTCTGCCGGGTCAACCAGGCGTAATAGCCGGTGAGGATAACGAGAAAGAGGGTGAGAACTCCGAGAAAGATGGTTGCCCTGGCCTGGACCCACATAGCGCGTGTCGCCGAGTTGCTGTCAGGTTCGGGAGAGGGAGTCACTTCTTGGAGGGGGACATCGGCTGCAAGATTGGCCTTCGGCTCTGCAGGGTGATTCATGGACTGCTCCTTCAGCAAAGAAAGCGGATACATGAGCAGCCAGCGACAGCGCCTGTTCCGAAAGCTGTTCGGCCGTGAGCCGTGGAGCTAATGAGGTAAAGGGTCACGCGGCCCGTTGCGCGCGGCAGGGAGTGGTGTGGGCGAGTCATCCCGTGAAGTGGGGGTGGTGACGGGCGGCTCGGGGGAAGCGTATCGCTACCCTACCGTCGATGTCAACACGCAACGCTGATGATGTCCGGGGGGACACGACAACCGGCGAGGACGTACCTCGAGATGCCCGCCAGGATCTGGCTGGCCTTTCCCATCGGGGGGGACTGCCGGGACCCGGCGGCAGGACAGCCGGGATTCAGTCGGGTTACATTCTCCCCTGTGGCGGGCCGGAGAGAAGGAACTCTCGCCATTCGATGGCCGCCACGCCAATGCGGTCAGCGCTGGCAAGGCCCGCTTTCTCGCAGACGATCAGCGGCGTGAATTTCGGATGGCACCGGGTGAACTACCGGATAGGAAGTTGGAAACGGGCCGCGGCCGGGAGCGACCAGCCCACGTCAGCGCGGGACCACCGGGACAGCCGAACCGGGCACAGGACCCAGGCGGAACCCGAGGTTGACGGGCACGCTACTGCCAGCGGACTGGCATGTCAAACGGAATCATCCGGGTCCTGAGGGAGGGGAATGCCAGGCGGGACAGACCAACCCTCGGCCCCGGCTATCCGAGCACCGGAGCGGGGACGGGAAGGTCATCCAAGAGCGGTTCGGAGGACCACTCGCGGGGCGGGTCGGTCGCCAAGCCATCGGGCGGGTCGGGTGGCGCTCGGAGGCTGGGCGCTGGGGGGAGGATCCCGAGATGGTCGAGAATCTGTCGGACGATCGCCGGGTGCTCGACCTTGGCCGGGGACATCTCCAGGGCATTGGAGAACCAAGCGGTTGGATGCCAAATGGTGTGTGGCACCAGCTTTACGTCCAGATCGCAGGGCAGGGTCGGCTAGCGTCGTGGCTGACGGATCCAGCGATCCAGGAAAGCAGCGGGATCGAGGACGGTAACTCCATGGCGGTATCGGGCGGGGTAGTGGCGCGTGTTGCCGGTGATGAGGGCGTCGGCATGGGCGGCTACGGCCACTTCCAAAAAGGGCGCGTCGTCCGGGTCGGGCAGAGCGGACTTTAAGGGGAGGGCGACGACCACCTCACCCTCAGCCTCAGTCTGGTCGAGGAAGGCCCGAATCTGCTCGGAGGAGAAGGAGAATTTGGACCGCCTCAGTACTTCGCGGTATTCCGCAAGAATGCGTTCGTCGTACGCGACGCGGAGCACTCCTGTGGCCACCAGTCGGAGGATCGTCGCTGGCTTGCTATGAGGTCGGAGGAGGCCCGATACCACGACATTGGTGTCGAGGACGATTATCACCGGGCCCGGCTCCGCCGGACCGCCCTAATCTCGCCCTCAATTTCGGCATCTGACAACCGGTCCGTGCCAGCCGCGACGGATCCTCGTTGCATTTCCTCCACGGCCATCAGTGCACGGGCGCGGCGAACGGCTGCGATCGTCTTTTCAAAATCTTCCTCGTTGACCCGGGTGAGAAGGGCGATCGGCTTGCCGTTCGAGGTGAGAATTATCTCCTTGTCGCGATCAAGACGCTCCCAAACTAGACCGGGCTTCAAGCGAAAATCCCTCACGGCAACAAACTTCATAGATTCCTCCCGGCAGGCGGATCGGCTGCATTTGTTTACGGATCCTGCCACGAAATGTCTACAATAGGTTAGCCAAAAAGTCAACAGTGCTGAACCCTGGGCAGCAGTTTGACCGTCACCGAGCGTCACGGGTCCTCTCCGGCCCCTCTGCGCGTACAGACACGTACCGGGTTCTGCAAGGAGAGCAGGCTGCAGAGGCCGAGGCCGACACCTTATCTCTCGATGCCATCTGGGCGGTCGGACGCTCCTTGGTCCTTGGGCAATTATTGTCGCGGTTCGGGACCGGTGCTAAGATGAGACCCGGGATGAGCCATGTCCTGGCCGGCGTATCTTGAACTCCACCAGAGGGGAGAGCTGGAGCAGCGGGCCAAGGGGGCCGAGCGGCTGCTGGAGGCGTGCCGGGTCTGCCCGCGGGAGTGCCTGGCGCAGCGCCTTCAGGGGGAGACCGGCATCTGCGGCGTCGGCGATCAGGCGATGGTTGCCAGTTACGGGCCGCATTTTGGCGAGGAGCGACCCCTGGTCGGCTCCGGTGGTTCGGGGACGATTTTCCTGGCCCATTGCAACCTCTGCTGCGTTTTCTGCCAGAATTTCGAGATCAGCCAGCAAGATGGGGGGCGGATCGTCTCGGCCAGGGAGCTGGCCGGGATGATGCTCGACCTGCAAGGCATGGGCTGCCACAACATCAACTTCGTGACACCCACTCACCAGGTCCCGCAGATCCTCCAGGCTCTGCCCATCGCCGTGGACGGCGGCCTGCGGGTTCCCCTGGTGTACAACTGCGGCGGGTACGAGTCCCTGGAGACCCTTCGACTCCTGGACGGCGCCTTCGACATCTACATGCCGGACTTCAAGTACGCAGACGCCGGCGTCGCTAAGCGATATTCCAAGGTGGAGAGCTATCCGGAGGTCGCCAAGGCCGCATTCCGGGAGATGCACCGCCAGGTGGGAGATCTGACGATGGACGGTCGGGGGATCGCCCGCCGCGGCTTGCTGGTGCGTCACCTGGTTCTCCCCAACGACCTCGCAGGGACGGGCGAGATCGTACGGTTTCTGGCGGGTCTGTCGAAGGACACGTACGTGAACATCATGGACCAGTACAGGCCGTGCTACCGGGCGCACGAGTATCCATCCCTGACCCGGCGGCCGACACGGGAGGAGTTCGAGGAGGCCCTGCGACTGGCACGCGAAGCCGGCCTGCATCGCCTCGACGGGTACTGCTGACGCCGAATACCGGCGGCCATCAGCCGTCAGCCTCGGAATGCTATGAAAAACGTCGAGATCGCACGGCTGTTCAACGAGATCGCCGATTTCCTCGAGGTGAAGGACGAGAACCCGTTCCGGATTCGCGCGTACCGGCGAGCGGCGCAGGCCGTGGAGGGCTTGGCCGACGATATCGCGGCGATGGCCGAGCGGGGGGCGCTCCTGGAGGTTCCCGGCATCGGGAAGGACCTGGCGGCGAAGATCCAGGAGTACCTCGCCACTGGCGAGATCGAGTACCTGGCGGGCCTGCGGCGGGAGATTCCGGTCGGCGTGATCGAGCTGATGGGAATCCACGGGGTCGGCCCCAAGACTGCCAAGCTCCTGTACCAGCAGGTCGGCGTGGACTCGGTGGAGAAGCTGGAGGAGCTGGCGAAGGCACACAAGCTGGGGGGCCTGCCCGGGATCAAGGCCAAGACCGAGGAGAACATCCTGAAGGGGATCGCGGTCTGGCGCGGCGGGCGGGAACGCATGCCGCTGGGCACGGCCCTGGTCCTGGCCGAGGCGATCCTTGGGGAACTCCGACCGTTGAAGGAAGTTCACGAGATCGCCGCGGCCGGGAGCCTCCGCCGGATGAAGGAGACGGTGAAGGACATTGACATCCTCGTGACTTCCACGAAGCCGGCCCGGGTCATGGAGGTGTTCATCGGCCTCCCCAACGTGGCCGAGGTCCTGGCCCACGGCGAAACGAAATCGAGTGTCCGCCTCCGCGAGAACATCCAGGTGGACCTGCGAGTGGTGGAGCCGGATTGCTTCGGCGCGGCGCTGCAATACTTCACCGGGTCCAAGCAGCACAACATCCGCGTCCGGGAGCTGGCCCAGCGGAAGGAACTGAAGGTCAGCGAGTACGGGGTCTTCAACGAAAAGACGAACCAGCGGGTGGCGGGCCGCACCGAGGAAGAGGTCTACGGGGCGGTCGGCCTTCCCTTCATCCCGCCCGAGTTGCGCGAGGACGGCGGCGAGATCGAGGCTGCCCTGGAAGGCCGTCTCCCCACACTGGTGACGGTGGAGGACATCCGGGGCGATCTCCAGATGCACACGACCTGGAGCGACGGGAGCCATTCGCTGTCGGATCTCGCTGTCGGTGTGCGCGCCAAGGGCTACCAGTATATGGCGGTGACCGACCACTCCAAATCGACCACGGTGGCCGGCGGCATGAAGGAGGAGCAGGTGCTTCAGATGATCGCCGAGGTCCGGGCTCTCAACAAGAAGATGAAGGACTTTCGGATCCTGGCCGGCTGCGAGGTGGACATCAAGGGGGACGGGACCCTGGACTTTCCCGATGAGATCCTCCGCCAGCTCGACCTGGTCCTGGTGTCGGTTCACTCGCGCTTCAAGATGAGTCGGGAGGAGATGACGGCGCGTATCGTGCGGGCTGTCCAGCATCCCCTGGTGCACCTGCTCGGCCATCCCACCGGTCGCCTCATCGGGGAGCGGTCGGCCTACGAGGTGGACATGGAGGCGGTCCTGGCGGCGGCCCGGACGGCGGGAACGGCCGTGGAGATCAACGCCTCGCCCTCCCGCCTGGACCTCAATGATCTCCATGCGCGGCGGGCCAGGGAACTCGGCATCCCCATCGCAATCGATACCGATGCGCACACGATCGATCAGTTGGATTACATGCGCTTCGGCGTCTCCGTGGCGCGCCGGGGCTGGCTGACGCCCAGGGATGTTCTGAACGCCCTGCCGGAAAAACAATTGGTCTCCTGGCTGGAGCAGAAGCGGTCCCGCGGGTAGCGGGCCGGCAGAGCCAAAGCCAGGAGGTATCGTAAGCGATGCGGTAACGAAGATGGCACCCCTTATGATGGTCAAGCTCGGATGCTGTGGATTCCCCATGGCGAAGGCCGAGTACTCCCGCCGGTTCCCCGTCGTGGAGATCCAAGGGGTGGGAGCGAAGCCGGGGCGGAGCGGGAGTTGTCGCGTGATTCTCCCTTCCTTTGCCTCGTGGAGAGAGTGTTGTTGCTGCTTCTGGACTGCTCCTGCTGGTCCGCTGGAAGCCGCCCCAAATGCATCCTGGTGAGGTATAATGCCCGGCGTATGTCCCGCCACGGGGCGTGACAACGTCGCCATGAAATCATCTGGATCACATAGCCTCCACGACGCCTTCCGCAAGGCGAACGCCGCGACGTTCCTCTTCAGCACGTCAGGGGCGTTCTTCCTCCTGCTCCCTGTCTATCTGCAACAGAACGGAAGCTCTCCTGCCCAGATCGGCCTTGTCGCCGGGCTCTTGCGAGCCAGTTCCCTGGTGGCGCGGCCACTGGCGGGCCGCCTCCTCGATCGGTTCGGTCGGCGGCCCGTCACTGCGGCCGGCGCCGGCTTGGCCATCGTTGGGGTTCTGTCATTGTTTGTTTTTCCGCGGGTGGGTATTCCTTTCCTGGTCATGCGGATCCTTCAAGGGATCGGAACCTCCCTGGTGGATTCCGGGCTTGGCGCCACGGTGGCCGACCTGAGCCCGCCTGCGGCCCGGGCCCGAGTGTTTTCCATCTACACCGCGTGGATGAATCTCGCCAGTGCCCTGATGCCAGGTGCGGGAGAGGCGATCGCGCGCCACGGCGGGTTCTTTTCCCTGTTCGGGGCGGCCGCGCTCGTGTTGACCGGCGGCCTCCTCATGGTCGAGCGGCTTCCGGAGACCGCACCGCCTCGTCAGGAACAGACGGAGCCCCTCCGAGGTCTGATCAAGGCCGCAGCCCCTCTCCTGCTCGGTGGAGTGGTGGTCGGCCTCGCCTACGGAGTGCTCAGCGTGTTTGTTCCGGTGGCCCGGATTGCGGCAGCGCCGGGGCGGGTGGGGATGTTCTTCTTTGCGTATTTCGTGGGGCTGATCGGCGTGCGGCTGGCTGGTGGTCTCGGCCTCGAGTGGGTGGCCCGTCCGAGGGTCTTACTCCCCGGCTACGGCCTGATGGCCGCCGGTCTGGCTGCCCTGCCGCTTGGGCATTCTTCGATCCTCTTGGTGAGTGTTGGCCTGATCTGCGGGGCCAGTCACGGGATCCTGATGCCGGTCATTTATGCCCTGCTGCTGTTTGGGGTCCCCCGCGACCGGCGCGGGTGGGCGGTGGCGCTCCTGGCGGCTGCCTTTGACCTCGGCAACGTCGTGGGCGTGGTGGGGCTCGGCCTGGCGGCGGAAGGTCTCGGATACCGAGGGGTCTTCGCCCTGGCGGCGGTTGCCGTGGCCGCGGGGGCAGTAACGGCCCACTGGTGGGGCCGTCGCTGAAGCCAAATCTTTCACCGCCGAGACGCCAAGGTCGCCAGGGATCGGGATGACCAATTCTTCCTGCGCGGGGACCCTGAACTCACGGCGCACGCTTTCCCAACAGGCTGTCCAGCGACGCCTCACCGCTTCCCAGTAGGATCAGGGCCACGTTCGCGGCGAGCAGCGTCAGGGCGAACTCGTACCCGTTGGGCAGGAAGAAGCCGGCCCGCAGGTGAACGGTGAGGATCGCCACCGCCATGTTGATCGCCAGTGGAATGGCCGCCCAGCGGGCGAAGAGGCCCAACAGGATGGCCAGTCCGCCCAGGAGCTCCACCAGCGTCACGACCACGGCGGCCAGCATGGGTGCCGGAATCCCCACTTGCCCGAGGAATCCAGCCACGCCACCGAATCCCCAGACGAAGAGCTTCTGGCCTCCATGCGCCAGAAACACGATCCCAACCACCACCCGCAGGACGGTGATCCCCCAGCCCTGCAGTTGCGTCAGCCCATTGGGATTCATCGCTGCTCCTTTCCTGGCTGCCCCTGGATATTCCGGGGTGCCTCGATGCGCCCTTCACCAGGGCCGATACGTCAAACGGCGCAATGGTCCTTACGGAAGGTCCAAGAAGATCAGTTCTGCGTCCTCTGCGGCCTTCAGGGTGAGCTCTGGCTCGTCAGCGATCCGCGCCTGATCGCCTGCGGCGAGCCGAATCCCGTTCACGGTCAGGACCCCTCCGATCACAAAGAGATACGCCTTGCGGGCGGCCCGACTCCTGTGGACCACCGCCTGGCCGGCGCGCAGGGCGGATACATAGATCGTCGCGTCTTGATCAATGGCCAGCGTCCCCGGGACATCGCCTGGGGAGACCACCGGCAGCAAGGTTCCGCTTCGGTCCGCGGACGTGAACTGCCGCTGCTCCCATCGGGGCGTCAGCCCCTTCGTCCGGGGGACGATCCAGAGCTGGAGAAGGTGGACGGGGTGGTCTTTCGAGTGGTTGTACTCGGAGTGGACGATGCCGGTCCCGGCAGACATCACCTGGACCTCTCCGGAACAGATCACACCCGTGTTCCCCTGATTGTCCCGGTGCTCCAGCTCCCCGTCCAGGATGTACGTGACGATTTCCATATCCCGGTGGGGGTGCATACCGAATCCCTGGCCTGGCTGAACCACATCGTCGTTGAAGACCCGCAAGGCCCCCCAGTTCGTGTTGGCGGGGTCATAGTAGGTGTCGAAAGAGAAATGCCAGTAGGTGGATAGCCACCCCATATCGGCGTGAAATCGGTCCTCGGACTTGATTACCTTGATCATGCTTGCCTCCTCGCCCCTGTCTCAGTTCCACCCGTGCCATTTACCGGAGGTGAACCGGGCCATCGAGCATGGTCGGTTTGAGGTCCCACGACTCCTCCCACACCCATCTTGGAAGGATGGAGTGCTGGGCCGTCTGGCCTTCATTGGGATGCACTTCCCCGGCGGCCGGCGTTGGGGCACCGGCATTCGCGTGGTTCGCGGTGCGCTCAACCAGCCCAACCGCGGCCGCCACCAGGCCCACCAGGGCGAGAACCCACCACGTGCGTTTCAGCCACTGGATGCCGGATAGGAATGTGTGCATCGAATCCATCACGTTGCAACGGTAGTCGTGGTAACGACTATTATTCGAAAAGCAAACTCAACTTGCCTTCTCCCGGGCCGACTCCAACAGGTCGACCATCGATCGCAGGCGTTGTTCCCCCAGGTGTCCCAGTTGCTTCACGTGGACCTCCTCGATCGGTTTATCCAGGTCCTTTAGGATGCGCAGTCCTTTCTCCGTGATGCGGGTCGTGATGACCCGCCGGTCCGCGCGGTCCCGGGTCCGCGTGACGAGGCCGCGCTCCTCCAGCCGGTCGAGCAGCCGGGTGACGTCCGGATCCTTCGTGAGCATCCGCTCTCCGATCTCCCGGCAGGCCAACCCATCGGGTCCGGCACCTCGAAGGATCCGGAGGACATTGTACTGGGTGGGGGAGAGGCCCACCGGCTTCAATGTGGCCGCCACTCCTTGCATCAAGGCATCGGCCGTCCGTTGGAGATTCACAAACGCCTCGTGCTCGATGCGGCGGAAGGGCTTCTGCTGTTTGATTTCCTTCTGGGTTCGTCCGCTCATGGGGCAAATATAGTCGTTACAACGACTGTTGTCAAGAGGAATTATGTCGCGCCGCTCCGCGAGGTTGCGCGCCCCACCGGCGCTGGGTCCGGGAGAGGAAAGGGCGCCCCGAGGGGCGTCCGGCAGATGCGCTATGGGAGGAATGTCAATCGAGTCAGCAAGTGAGGGATAGGTCACTCGCTATCGCCTCCCCTCGGGAACGGGATGTTCCTCACACCCCGGTCAGGTGGACTTACTGGAGGCTTCGGAAGAACGGGCCAAAGATCGTGCCGTCCGCTTGCGGCAGGTGGCAGGCGCCGCACGCCTGTTTGCCGAAGTCCTTCACCATCGCCTCTACGGCCGGTGCATCCTTGGCACGGGAGGCATCCCGGAGCTTCTCCGCCAGGGTCTGCAGGTTCCTTGCCGCGTTCTCGAACTCGGCCCGCTTCTGCCAGATGTCAGGCCGCGCCCGCGACTTCTCAGTGACTGATCCTGGCGGGAAAAGCACAGGGATATGTTGGGCATTCATGGCGATGGTTTCCGCGTTCACCGCGATGGCCTCGATATTGCCGACCTTCGTCTTGGCCTGGAGATCCGCCAGGCTTGCGCCGTTCAACTTCATGAGTCGCAAGCGGTCTGCCACCACGTCGCCCGAGCCCACCCTGGGAGCGGACTGCGCGGCGGCGAAGCCGACGACCACCAGGGCCGCCAGGCAGCCAACGACGACCACGATACGCACGTTCGAGTATCGCATCATATCACCTCTCCTGATTCTTGGGCCCCGGTGCGTCCTTCTTGCTTCTCGATTACCAGGGACCCGGCCAATCGAGAACTAACCTACTGCAGGACGAAAGTCAGATCGGTCTCGAGCTGGATGTCATTAGACAACTTCAAGAACAAGAGCTGCGGAATCTGCATCCCGTGATTGGTGAAGGAGGTGTTAAACTTCGCCCTGACGCGGACGTTGTCACTCGTGAAACCGAACCGCTTCTGCGATTCCAATTGCTCGGGTGTGAGTTTCACGTAGGTGATGCGGGCGTCCGCGATAATCTCAACAGGCCTCTGCTTGATCGTGAGGATCCCCTTCAGCCCCGCAGGCACTTCCTTGCCCGGCTCAAGCGTCCCGCCCATCTCGACTCCCTTCAACTCGAATACTGCGTAGCGGTTGGCTTCAATGTCGGTATCGAGATAATCCTTGGTCCGCATGTCCGCGTCGCGCTTCTCGATACCCGTCTTGAGAGTGGTGAGGTCAACCCTGATGGTTCCGGTGGCCGCTTGCGGCTTGGTTGGGTCACCCATCAGTGTCCCGCTGACAGCCGGTCCGGCGGTATTGCCGATGACGGTCTCCAGTGGTGCTTCAGTTTTGAACGTGGCGCGGGAGGGACTTGGCAACACTTTGAAGTTCATCTGCTGCGCAATGGCCGGTACCGGCGCGAGGGTTAGGGCGAGCACCGCTAGGGCGCCGGTCACGATACTGATGCCCATGTTCTCGTGTCGGTTCATTTCGCCTCCTTTGTTGGGTGTTGAGTGAAATGTCCATGGTATCCAATGGTCGCTATGGATACCATGCTGCCGTTCCGGCTGAGGGTTCCGGCCTCACTTCCCGATCTTGTTCCTGACCGGGGGGATACTCTTGAGATATCGGGCAATCGCGAGGCGGTCTGCATTGGTGAGGTCCTTATATCCGGCGGATGTCCCTTGGATGACCTCGCCCATCAGCCCCCCGGCGACATCCCCGTCGGGCTTGTTTCCCGAACCGAGAAAATCAGCGATCTCCTCCTCGGACCAGGTGAGCCCAGTAGCCTTGTCAGGCGTGATGTTTGGCACCGGGTCACCATCCGGTCCCTTGGGAGTGCCTGCGAGGAAGCGCGAATTGTCCGTGGCCTGCGTGACGCCCCGTGGCGTGTGGCACTCGCCGCAGTGACCAACGACCCGCAACAGATACTCGCCCCGGGCCAGACCGGACGTGGGCGCGGTCGGCGGCGGCGTCTCCTTCGCCGCGAAAGCGGCCAGCCAGGCCGGCAGGAAGACGCTTTCGAAGAGCGGCACCGTGATCTGCTTGGACCGGTTGGGGCGGTTTATCGGGGGCACGGTCCGAAGATAGGCCACGAGAGCCCGCAGATCCTCTTCTGCCATCCCGTTGAATACCGTGTAGGGGTGGACTGGGATGAGGCGCTCGCCATTGGGGCGGCGGCCCAGGCGGATGGCCGTGATGATCTGCTCGTCGGTCCAGCCACCGATCCCGGTCTGGCGGTCCGGCGTGATGTTGCTGGAGTAGACCGTTCCGAACGGCCCGTCATACCGGCGTCCGCCGGCGTTGAGCGGCCCTTTCGTCTCGGTGTGGCAGCCGCAGCCCCCGGCCGCGCCAAACACATATTTCCCCCGGGTCACGAGATCGGGCATTGGGGCTGCCGCCTCGGACGTCCCTCGCGAGAATGACAGGGTGAACCCGAGGAAAAGAAGGATCCCGCCGCCAAGGACGATTCGCAAGGGGGCCCGGATACACGTCTCGTGTCGCATGGCGTCCAGCATAGATAACGCTCCTGTGGCGGGATTGGTTCCAGGGCAAGACAAGATAACACGGCAAAGAGATTCCGCAAGTCCAGAGCGTCGGAAGGGCCTGTGAGGGCGGAGCGCAGAATTACCGGGGGCCCCTGCGATTCAAGGGACCCGCCCGACCGCAGGGATGCTGTTGCCTGATGTAGTGATTTCAAATCGGCACTTCTGGATGTAGAATTGGCAGGGTTTCACCTCGTGGTGGAGGCGCCGCCCGGGAGGTTCGTCCGTGCGCCGGCAGGGCGCCTGCCAGGGTATTCCGGGAGCTGGGAGCGTTGGATGGACACCCCGCCCGATACAACCGAGCACGGTATGAGGACGCGGACGCTGGCCCAGCGGATCAAGGCCCAGGGGACGGCCCTTGGCTTCGACCTGGTGGGAATCTCGCCGGTCCACCAACCCACCCATGGCGAATCCTTCGCTGAATGGCTCCGCCGCGACTACCACGGGGAGATGGAATACATGGCGCGGACGGCGGAGAAGCGGCTCCACCCGGGCGAGTTCCTGCCCTGGGCCAGGTCGGCCGTCTCGGTCGCGCTGAACTACAACACCTCCTACGGCCGGGAGGCGGAGGCAGAAGGGATCCGCGGGTGGGTCTCCCGGTACGCCTGGGGAGATGACTACCATGACGTGATGCACGCGAAGCTCACGCGGTTGCTGGAGTACGTGCGGGCGGAGGCAGGGAATGAGGTCCAGGGGCGCATTTTCGTGGATGCCGGACCGGTCCTGGACCGGGAGGCCGGAGCGCGGGCCGGGATCGGCTGGTACGGGAAGAACACGAACCTCCTGTCCATGCAGATCGGTTCGTTCTTCTTCCTGGGGGAGCTGTTCCTGAGCCTGGATCTGGAATGGGACCGGCCGATCCGGGACCGGTGTGGTCAGTGCCGGCTGTGCCTGGATGCCTGCCCGACCAACGCCTTCGTCGGCCCCTACGTTCTGGATGCCCGCAAGTGCATCTCGTATCTCACCATCGAGCTGAAGGGGGCCATCCCCCGCGAGCTGCGGCCACTCATGGGGAATCATATCTTCGGCTGCGACATCTGCCAGGACGTCTGCCCCTACAACACGAAGGTCAAGCCGACCAAGGAGCAGGCCTTCCATCCCCGCGAGGGGCTGCATGCGCCGGAACTCATCCCCCTCCTGTCGCTCAGCGAGACGGAATTCCAGGCGAAGTTCGCGGGGAGCCCCATCCTGCGGGCCAAGCGCCGAGGATTCCTGCGGAACGTCTGCGTGGCCCTGGGGAATCTGAAGCGACCCGAGGCGATGCCCGCGCTGATCCGGACGCTCCAGAGTGATCCCGACCCGCTGGTCCGTGGGCACGCGGCCTGGGCCCTGGGGCAGATCCGCGCCCCCGAGGCAGAAGCCGCGCTCCGCGCCACCGGTTCCCGCGAAACCGATCCCACCGTCCTCAGCGAGATCGAATCCGCGATCACCACGCTCACCCACGGTTGACGCCTTCTATCGCCGGGTCTAGTATCCCCGGGATTGTGAACGAAGCAACGAGCGCAACCTTGTGAATCGCGGGCTGACCGGCCTCAGAGTATGCAGAGCCGCGGTTCGAGGTCGCGAGGCGGGGATTCCTCCGACGTGTCTGTCGTCCACGCGATGAGGGGCGGATCGTGAACTATCCGATCTGGGACCTGCCGATCCTGGGAGGCGGGGTGCTGATCGGCGCCATCGCCATCCTGCACGTCTTCGTCTCCCACTTTGCGGTGGGCGGCGGCCTGTTCCTCGTCCTGACGGAACGCAAGGCGTACCGGGACAACGATCCGGACCCCCTGGCCTACCTCCGGACCCACTCCACGTTCTTCATCCTGGTGGTGCTGGTGTTCGGCGCGGTGAGCGGGGTGGGGATCTGGTGGAGCATCGGGCTGGTCAGCCCGGCGGCCACCTCGACGCTGATCCACGTCTTCGTCTGGGTCTGGGCCATGGAATGGGTGGCGTTCTTCACCGAGATCGCCGCCGCCTTCGTGTACTACTACGGCTGGGACCGGTTGAGCCGCCGCGCGCATCTGACCGTCGGGTGGATCTACTTCGGGGCGGCGTGGCTCAGCCTGTTCCAGATCAACGGGATCCTGACCTTCATGCTGACGCCGGGCCGGTGGCTGGAGAGCCGCTCCCTGGCGGACGCGTTCTTCAATCCCACGATGTGGCCGTCGGCCGTGATCCGGACGGCGGTGGCGGTGGCGCTGGCTGGCCTGTACGCGCTGGTGACGTCCTCGGTGAACCCGTCCGAGGACCTGCGGCAGCGCCTGACCCGGTACGCGGCCAAATGGCTGCTCCTCGGCGCGGCCGTGATCCCGGCGGGGGGCCTCTGGTACATCGCCTCGCTGCCCCCGCTGGCGCGAGAGATCTCCATGGGCGCCGCGCCGGCGGTGACGATCTTCGCCGGGTTGACGATCCTCTTCTCGGGGCTCCTGGTCGGATTGATCTTCGTGTCGGCCTACCTGTACCCCCGCAGCTTCAACATCGGTCTGGCCCTGATCGCCGTGGTCATCGCCCTGATGACCACCGGGGTGACGGAGTGGGTCCGGGAGGCGGTGCGGAAGCCGTACATCATCTACGGGTACATGTGGTCCAACTCCATCCGGGTAACCGACGAGTGGACGTTGCAGGAGAGCGGCCTGCTGCCCCGGGCGAAGTGGGTCGCGGTCTCCGACGCAAGGGCGGGGAACCAACTGCGGGCCGGGGAGGAGATCTTCCAGCTTGCCTGCCAGAGCTGCCATACCGTTCATGGGTATAACGGGATCCGGATCATGGTGAAGGGATGGCCGCGCGCCCTGATCCGCTACAGCCTGGACCACCTGGACGAGCTGAAGGGCTTCATGCCGCCCTTCGTCGGAAGCAACGCGGAGCGTGAGGCCCTCACCGACTGGCTCTATGCCATCGGCCAGCCGGCCACGTCCTCCGCGGCGCAGCGTGTGTCAAGCCGGTTCCCGGTCCCGGCCCAGGTGTGGGCCCAGATCCAAGGGGAACTGCGTGGTGCGGAGGCCGTTCTCGAGAGGGGGAAGCCATGAGCGTGGCAGCGCTTCCAGGCCTTGCCTCTCCCCTGATCTTCTTGCAGACCGTCGTGGCAGCGATCCCGGATCCGGATCCTCTTCCACTGCCGGCGCCCACAGGGGTGTTCGTCTTTCTCCTGGTCCTCACCTTCCTCCTGCACCTGCTAGCCATGAATTTCGTGCTGGGCGGGAGCCTGATGATGGTGTTCGCATACGCCCGGGGGCGAAAGGCAGCCGAAGAGATCGCCCGACATCACCGGCGCCTGATCGAGATCCTGGCCCGGGCCTTTCCCGTGACCATCGCGTTCACCATCACGCTGGGCGTCGCTCCCCTCCTGTTCGTCCAAGTGCTGTACGGACAACTCTTCTTCAGTTCGTCTATCCTCATGGCGTGGCCCTGGTTGGCGGTGGTGGGACTCTTGCTGGTGGGCTACTACGCGGCCTACTGGCACGCTTATCGGCAGGTGGCGCTGGGGCAGGCGGCGGTCTGGGTGGCCCTGGGCGTCGCCGCCATCTTCCTGGTCATCGCATTCCTCTTCGTGAACAACTTCAGTCTCCTCCAGAACCCGGAGGTGTGGCGGCCCCTCTACCTGTCCGACCGGCGTGGGGTGCACCTGTACGCGATCTGGGATCCCGGGGTATTCCCGCGGTACCTGCACTTCTGGTTTGCGGCGCTGGCAATCACGGGCTTGGTCGTGGCCGCCATCGGGGTGCGCCAGCGAAGGCGGGAGCCGGAGTTCGCCCGCTGGGCCGTGGCGCATGGTGGGCGGTGGTTCATCGGGGCGACGGTGCTGCAGATGGCATCCGGCCTCTGGTTCCTATTCGGCCAGCCGGCGCGGGTCCGGGACGCGCTGCTCGGCGGGAATCCGCGAGACGCTCTCCTGCTGGCCGTCGCAGTCGGGTGTGCCGTCGTGGCCCTGGTGGTGCTCACTCCGCCCTCGCGGATCTCCACCGGGCGTCTGGCCGCTGGCTCCGCCGCCATCGCCGTCACGGTTGTCCTGATGGTCCTGCTGCGCCAGCGGGTCCGGACCCTGTGGCTGGAGCCCCACTTCCGTTACGAGCAGCTCCCGGTGGCTTCCCAGTGGGGCGCCATCGCGCTGTTCCTGGTGCTTTTTGTTGTGGGGATCAGCCTGGTAGGTTGGATGCTCTGGCAGTTCTTCCGGCACCCCGGCAAGGCTTCTGCAAAGACCTGACGAAGCCCTCCCGTGCCTGCGGAGCCATCCTTCGTTGCGCTGCAAGGCTGTGCCTTCCTGATAGCCCCAGCTTCCTTTCTGGCCGTCACGCCAGGCGCAGTGTCTGGCCTGGACACGCTCCGATCCGTCGGCGCATGGACATCGTGTGGTGATCGTGTGGTATAGTCCTCCTCACGAAGATGGCCGTCCGAAGCCAGAGGGGAGGGAAGGACCATGAAGACTGAACTCGGCGAGATGCGGGTGATAGACGCCCACGCGCATTTCTTCTCCTATCCGTTCTTCATGCAGTTCGTGGAGGCGCTCAAGCAGGACCTGCCGCGCGAAGACCCATATCGCGGGTTAGGAGAGCGATTGGGGTGGGAGTTGCCCACGCCGGACCACACGGCACTGGGCAAGCGCTGGGTCCAGGAGATGGACAAGCACGGGCTGGACCGGATGGTCCTGATCGCCAGTCTCCCGGGAGACGAGGGTTCCATCCTGGAGGCGGTGCGCGCGTTCCCGCAGCGGATCATCGGGTATTTCATGCTGGACCCGACCAAGCCCGACGCAGCGGAGCGGACCCGGAAAGCACTGGCGGACGGGTTGAGGGGTGTCTGCCTGTTCCCGGCGATGCACCACTTCCACGTGTGGGAGGAGCGGTGCTATCCGGTGTACGAGGCGGCGCAGGCTGCCCGGGCGATCGTCTTCACCCACTTCGGCATCCTGAAGATCGGTGTCCGGGACAAGCTGGGACTGCCGAGCCGGTTCGACATGCGTTTCTCGAACCCCATTGACCTGCACCGGGTGGCCAAGGAGTTCCCCAAAGCGACGTTCGTCATGCCGCATTTCGGCTGCGGCTTCCTGCGGGAGGCGCTGATCGTGGGGGATCAGTGTCCGAACGTCTGCGTGGACACCTCCAGCTCCAACGCCTGGGTGAACACCATGCCCACCCCGCTCACCCTGACGGATCTCTTCCGGGCGGCCCTGCGGGTGTTCGGGCCGGAGCGGATCCTGTTCGGTACCGACTCGACCTTCCTTCCGCGGGGGTGGCGACGGGACATCTTCGATGCCCAGGTGCAGGCCCTCAAGGCGCTGGAGGTGACGACCCAGCACGCGCGGCTGATCTTCGGCGGAAATCTGGCTCGCCTGCTGCAAGTGTGAGACGCGGACATCACTTATCCGCAGATTACGCAGATTGCGCAGATTTCTTGGAAATAACGGGAACCACGTAACCGCAGATTTCGCAGATTACGCAGATTTCTTGGAAGCAAAACGGCCCGATCCGTGGGTGAATCGGGCCGTTTTGCTTCAGAACGACGGATCTGTGAAGAATGTGCGGTATGCGCTGGAGGAGAGGACAGTCAGGCCATCTCGATCAGGAGATCATCGTCCTGGACCTTGACCGGATAGGTGAGGGCCCGGAGATCGGGATCCAACCCGCACTCCCCAGTCTTCAGGTGGAAGTCATAGCCGTGCCACGGGCAGATGATCCGCATCCCCTCGATCACCCCGTCGGCAAGCGGGCCACCCTCGTGCGGGCAGCCGGCCTCCAGCGCGTAATAGCGTCCCCCGACGGAGAAAAGGGCGATGCGCTGGCCGTCCACCTGAACCACCTTGGCCTGGCCGTCGGCCAGGTCACCCACCCTCCCCACTTTGACAAACTTCGCCATGCGTAGAGCCGTCGGGGGCGATCCGGTCACGCCACCTCGATGAGCAGGTCATTCCCCTCGGTCTTGACGACGTAGGTCGTGACCCGGAGATCGGCATCAATGGAGCACTCGCCCGTCTTCACGTTGAAGTCATAGCCATGCCACGGGCAGATGATCGTGTCGCCATCCACCTCGCCCTCGTGAAGCGGCCCCTCTTCATGCGGGCAGACGGCGCCCATGGCATAGTAGGTGCCATTCACATTGAAGAGCGCGATGTCTTGTCCATCCACCTGAACCAGTTTCCCCTGGCCGGGCGTGAGTTCGTTGATGTCACCGACCTTGACCAATCGCGCCATGTTCCATGAGCCTCCAACCGGGATCGGCACACCCATCTGCCCGTCGTGCGGGCGAGACGGTATCACAGGAGTTTGGCGAAGGCAACACCACAGAGCAGGGCAGGCCACGTAACGCGGGACGCATCGTAAGACCTGAACGACCGGGAGAAATCCTTCGGGGGGCCAGGCGGGGCACGAAAGCTCTACGTCGCCTTCTCAGTCCTGCAACAGGGACTCCAGGCGCTCTTTGGCCTGGCGCGCCGTCTCGATGTGGTGCCCGCAGATCTGCATGATCTCGTTCCGCAAGGTCGGTCGGAGGGTCATCATGAAGTTGATAAGGCCACCCAGCGCCTCGTCCAGGGCCTGGACGGCCGCCTGGACTTCCTCGCGTGCTTTGGCATCCATAACGCCTCCGGCGTGAGAACAAAAATAGGGGTGGTCGGCCCGGCCGGGTTGCTGGTCCGTTGGCGGGCCGCGACTACTTGGCGGCTCCGCGCGCCGCACCGATGACGCGCAGGAACTCGGCCTGCGCCTCGGCCTGGGTCTCCACGAGTAACTGGGGGGTTGCATCCTCGGGCATGGGGCTCCTCCCTCCGCCGGGTCACGTTGCCTCCGCAGAGGCGTTCGGGACCGGATTTTTCCGTGACAAGCCCAGGGTGCGAGGGTATATTTGCGCGCTTCGAGCGCGTCGGGGCGTATTCTACCACAGCGGCGGCGGCTGCACCGGCAGACAATTCAACCGGGCAGCGTTCCATCCCATGGGTTCAGATCTCGCCTGCTTCGGGAGACCTCCTGTGGCCGAGTTCATCGTCCGGACAAACAAGAAACAGGAGATGGTGGACATCACCGAGCGGGTCGCGGACCTGGTGAAACAATCCAGAGTCAGCGACGGCATCTGCCTGGTCTACGTCCCTCACGCCACGGCCGCCGTGGCCATCAACGAGAACGCCGACCCGAACGTGTGTGAGGACATCCTGGAGGCCCTCGCGAACCTGGTCCCCGAGGGCAGGTGGCGACACGATCGGATCGATAACAACGCCGCTGCCCACATCAAGGCGACACTCCTGGGTCCCAGCCAGGCCGTGCCGGTCCGGGGCGGTCGTCTTCGGCTCGGCACCTGGCAGAGCGTGATGCTGGTGGAGCTGAACGGTCCGCGGGAGCGAAGCGTGATCGTCGAGGTCCGATGACGGTACTGACGATGTCGGCGCCGATGCGTGAAGGGAAGATCCCATGACCGTCGTGCAGGCGATCACTCTGGGCCTCGTCCAGGGCATCACCGAGTTCCTGCCGATCAGCAGCATCGCCCATCTTCGGGTCGTTCCCGCACTCCTGGGATGGTCGGATCCGGGAGCCGCTTTCTCGGCGGTCATCCAGCTCGGCACCCTGGCGGCCGTCCTGGTCTATTTTGCCTCCGACATGCGGATCATGGCCCGGGCGGTCCTCCGGGGCCTGGCCGACGGCCGCCCATGGGCAAGTCAGGAGGCGCGGCTGGCCTGGTTTATCCTGCTTGGCACGCTCCCCATCGGGGTGTGCGGCGTGACGTTCAAGCGATACATCGTGGGAGAGCTGCGGTCCCTATACGTCATCGCGGGCAGCCTGATCGTCCTGGGGATTCTCCTCTGGGTCGCAGAAAAGAAGGCATCCTTTCGCCGCGAGGTGAAGGACATCGGCTGGATGGACAGCCAGCTCATCGGATTGGCCCAGGCGCTGGCGTTGATCCCCGGCTCTTCCCGGTCGGGGACGACCATGACCGCCGCCATGTTTCTGGGCCTCACGCGAGAAGGCGCGGCGCGCTTTTCTTTCCTCCTGGGGATTCCGGCCATCGGGGCGGCGGGACTGTTCGAACTCCGGGATCTCCTGAAGCATGGCCTGGGCAGCGCGGGCCTCACCAGCCTGATGATTGGCATTCCGACGTCTGCCCTCAGCGGGTATCTGGCGATTGATCTTCTGCTGCGCTATCTCCGGACCCGGACGACCTATGTCTTCGTGTGGTATCGGATCGGACTCGGTCTTCTGCTCCTGGGGCTCCTGACCGCCGGGGTCCTGCAACCGCTGGGGTGAAGCCCTCCTGGTACAAGGATACGCTTGTGACGTGTCGCAAAATTCTCTTGACGGGGATAGCGCGTGAAGTTACCATGCCGCCACACTAACGGGAGAAAGCCGGTCAACATGGACCTCTTGCAAACAGCCACATACAAGCGCAGCGTCGTCGTAGCCGTAGTACGCACCTGCCCTCGGGCGGGCGGCGTCTGATGCGACGACGCCGCTAGGCGATAGACGCCACGGGGGCAGTGAGCCCCCGTGGCGTTTTTGTTTTTCGAAGGGCCGCGGGGATTTTCAGACTCCGCGGCCCTTTGTTTTTGGCCGGCCAATCCACGGGGAACCGCCAATGAACGCCAATGAACGCCAAGAGTTCCGGGGGGGGCATTCCTTGGGTACGCCAAAGGGCTTGGGGGTTTCTTCCCTCCATTCGCGTCAATTTGCGTTCATTTGCGGTTAGCTTGTCGGAGGCTCCCATGACGAAGATCCTCCTGATCGGCGCGGGACAGGCGGGGACGAGCTTGCTGGAGATGTTCCAGCAGGATCACTCCATCGCCATCGTGGGCGTGGTGGATATCAATGAGGGAGCGCCGGGGGTTCTCCTGGCCCGACGGCTCCGGATCCCCACGGGGAGCGACTTCAAGGACTTCATCCGGAACCCGGAGATTGACCTGATCATCGAAGTGACGGGCAATCCCGAGGTGGACCGGATGCTCTGGCAGCTCAAGGCGGAACGGGCCGAGGTGATGGGCGGCCGCGGCGCAAAATTCCTCTGGGACCTCCTGGAGGAGCGGCGCCGGAAGCAGGAACTGGAAGGCCAGTACAAGCTGGCCCTCCGGGAGCTGCGGTCCCTCTCCGACACGGAGTTCATCATCGGCGGGACGCCCGGGATGAAAGAGATCGGGGTCCTGATCACGAAGGTCGCGCCCACCCCGACCACGGTCCTTCTCCGCGGGGAGAGTGGCACCGGAAAGGAAGTCGTGGCCCGCGCCATCCATCATCACAGCCACCTGCGGGAAAAGCCCCTCGTCACGGTGAACTGCACGGCGCTGTCACCCACCCTGATGGAGAGCGAACTGTTCGGCCACCGGAAGGGCGCATTCACCGGCGCCATCAAGGACAAGATCGGCCTGTTCGAGAAGGGCGCCGGGGGGACGATCTTCCTCGACGAGATCGGGGACATGAGCCTGGAGATGCAGGCCAAGTTGCTGCGGGTCCTCCAGACGGGCGAGATCAAGCCGGTGGGGGACGCGACCACCCGGCAGGTGCAACTCCGCATCATCGCGGCCACGAATCGGGACTTGGAGGCGGCCATCCGGCGCGGTGAGTTTCGCGCGGACCTGTTCTACCGGTTCAACACGTTCACCATCACCCTGCCCCCCCTGCGGGAGCGGGCCGAGGACATCCCCATCCTGGCGGCACATTTCCTCCGCAAAGCCGAGGCCAAGGTGAACAAGAAGGTGGAGCGCGTCTCGCCCGAGGCGATCCAGTGCCTGGAGCGCTACTCCTGGCCGGGGAACCTCCGCGAGCTGGAGAATACCATCGAGCGCGGGGTCGTCCTCGCGCCGAGCGGCCAGATCGAGGTGGAGCACCTCCCGCTGCACATCCAGAGCGCCGGGCTGAAGGTGGATCACGCGGACGGCTTCTCCCGCGCCAAGGCGCGAATGATTGACGCCTTCGAGCGGGATGCCCTCTGCCGCTACCTGGGGCAAGCGGCCGGCAACATCTCCCAGGCTGCGGCCCTGGCGCGGATGACGCGACGGACATTTCACCGGCTGATCCTGAAGCATCGAATCTCTCCGCGGACCTTTCGAGGGAAGTCGGTGTGACAGCGATTTCTCATGTGGATGTGACACGTGCATCACAGTTGCTCCTGTCGCCTGGAACGCAGCACGGACTGGATCATTCGGTGCGGCTTCACTTCGGGAGTCGCGAGATCCTGTGACAATGCTGTCACAGCGTATTCATGAAAGGTCGCGGGTGAGGAGGAGGGGCCGGAAATATGTGAGCAATCGGAAGGCCTTGGAAATGCTGAGACCAACGTCACTGGTGCAACCCTGTGCGACCCTGATTGTCTGGTGTGGAACGCGGCTTGCGATATAACAGTCGGGAAATCGAACGGAGGAAAAGTCAATGAAGCTCCCAACGGTTGATCAGCTTCGCGGGCGGAAACTCACCCTGGGGATGTCCGGGGTCACCGTCCGCTGTCACTGCGGCTTCGTGATCCGGTATCAGAATGAAAACCTGGGCTGCATCGAATGTGGCGAATCCTGCTGCCCCGCCTGTGCCTTCACGAGCGAGGGGGCCGTCTACTGCGCGACCTGCGCCCGAGAGGTGTACGGGCTCGCCTCCCGGGTGAACACGGACGCGGGTTGGGGCCTGACCTACTCTGTGGCGGGATAGTGGGAGCGGGCGGAGCGGTCCGCGCGACCCACGAAGGAGAGACACATGCGAACGGAACGGGGCCGGGATTCCATCACCCCACGGACGTGCCAGGATTGCGCCGGGATCGGCCGCGCCTGGATCGAGGGACTGCTTCAGGATTGTCCCGAGTGCGGGGGCTCCGGCTGGGAGAGCCCGGTCGCGATCCCGTCCCGCCTGGGATTGACGGTGGCTTTTCCCGGGCGTGGGAAGCGACGGATCGCCCGCGAGGGTCGAGCATGAACCTCGCATCGGATCGCCCCCACGAGAGCCGGCTCCTGGACGGGGCCGGGGCCGATGGACAGGGTGCCCGCCTGGTGGCCCGGACGCTCTTCCGGGAAATGCAGCGCTCGGGTTTCACCCATGGTCAGGTGCTGGCAGTGGCCGACGAACTGCTGGGATGCCTGTGTGCCACGGTCCGGGGTCGCGAGGCGGCCGGAGCGCCGCCGAATTCCCGGGGATCCGAGCAAACTCGAAAGTGACGCGTCCCTGTACTCAGCAAGGATGAGGCGTATAGCCGGTCGCTCGTAACCCGCAGGTCACGTCCGGAGGCCAGGCCATGTGTGCTCGCGCGCTGTATGAGTTGGGGGAGATCCCGGAGCTGGGCGTGGTACCCGAGAAGATGCATGCCTGGGTCATCCGCAAGGACCGGCACGGCCTTCCGCTGGATTCGTTCCGGCGCGAGGTCGTGGACGTCCCCGAGATTGGCGCGGACGAGGTATTGGTGATGGTGATGGCCTCGGGGGTGAACTACAACGGAGCCTGGGCGGCGCTCGGACAGCCCCTGTCCCCATGCGACATCCATGGGCGCGACTACCACATCGCCGGAAGCGACGCATCGGGCGTGGTCTGGCAGGTGGGGAGTTCCGTCCGGCGATGGAAGGTGGGCGACGAGGTGGTCGTCCACTGCAACCACTCCTGCGGCCAGTGCCACAACTGCAACGGCGGCGACCCGATGCTCTGCCGGGAGCAGAAGATCTGGGGCTATGAGACCCCGGACGGCGCCTTCGCCCAGTTCACCCGCGTCCAGGCGCAGCAGCTCGTCCCGAAACCCACGAACCTCACCTGGGAGCAGGCGGGCTGTTACATGCTGACCCTGGCCACGGCGTTCCGGATGCTCTACGGGCATCCGCCTCACACCCTGCAGCCGGCCATGAACGTCCTGGTGTGGGGTGGGGCGGGTGGCTTGGGCTCCATGGCCATCCAGCTCATCCGGGCGGCGGGCGCCAATGCCATCGCCGTGGTCTCTTCGGAGGACCGAGGGAAGTGGTGCCTGGAGATCGGCGCCAAGGCTTACATCAATCGCACCGAGTTCGACTGTTGGGGACCGCTCCCCTCCACGAGAGACCGTGTGGCCTACCAGGCGTACCTCAAGGAGGTCCAGCGGTTCGGACGGGCCATCTGGCAGATCACGGGGAAAGGGGTGGACCCCGACATGGTCTTCGAGCATCCCGGAGAGCAGACCTTCCCCGTCAGCGCCTACGTCTGCCGCCGCGGGGGCATGATCGTGTTCTGTGCCGGGACGACGGGATTCAACCTGAGCTTCGACGCCTCCTACGTCTGGATGCGGCAGAAGCGGATCCAGGGCAGCCACTTCGCCACGCTGATGCAGGCGGATGCCGCCAATCACTCGGTCATGGACGGGCGCGTGCTGCCGTGCATGTCCCAGGTCTTTGACTTCGACGGCATCCCCGCGGCGCACGATCTGATGTGGCGGAACGCGCACCCGCCAGGGAACATGGCGCTTGTGGTGAACGCGCCGACGCAAGGATTGCACAACCTGGAAGAGACACGGGCGCTTGCCGTGACCGCCCGGGGCGGGTGAGCCGGAGCAGATTCGCGGACTCCGGAGGGGGAGGGGAGCCATGGCAGTTGCAGCCGGAATCGTCGGGACCGGGTCATATCTTCCCGAACATGTGATGACCAACCACGACCTTGCCCGGATGGTCGAGACGAGCGACGAGTGGATCCGGAGCCGCATCGGGATCCGGGAGCGGCGGATCGTGGCCAAGGACGAGGCCACGTCGGATCTCGGCGCCCGGGCCGCCCGGCGGGCCCTGGAGGCAGCCGGGATCGCCGCCGGAGAGGTGGACCTCCTGATGCTGGCGATGTCCTCTCCGGACAGCATCCAGCCGCCCACGGCCTGCCACGTGCAACGGGAGATCGGCGCCTGGCGGGCCGCCGTGGTGGACGTGAACGCCGTGTGCACCGGCTTCGTGTACGGGCTCTCCATGGCGTCCGACATGATGCGGGGGAATCCCGCGTACCGGACCGCCCTGGTCGTCGGTGCGGAGGCCTACTCGCGCATTCTGAACTGGGAGGACCGGACGACTTGTGTTATCTTCGGCGACGGGGCGGGCGCCGCGGTCCTGCGGCCGGTGGACGCGGGGTTCGGGGTGTTGTCCTCGTACCTCCGGGCGGACGGGTCGAAACACGAGACCATCTGCGTTCCAGGGGGCGGCTCCCGGCTGCCGGCCTCGCCCGAGGTCCTGGCCAAGCGGTTGGACAAGTTCCACATGAACGGCCGGGAGGTCTGGGACTTCGTGATCGAGGCCTTCCCCCAGGCGGTTCGCGAGGCGGTGCGGGCGGCCGGCCTCAGCCTGGAAGATGTGGACCTCCTGATCTCGCACCAGGCCAACGGCCTCCTGATTCAGGCCTGCATGGAGCGCCTGGGCCTGCCCATGGACCGGACGTACCTGACGGTGGATCGCTACGGCAACACCTCGGCCGCCTCGGTGCCCATCACGCTGGACGAGGCGGCCCGGGCCGGGCGCCTCCGCCGCGGCGATGTGGTGGTCCTGGTCGCGTTCGGCGGGGGACTCACCTGGGGGGCCACGGTCTTGCGCTGGTCCGGGACGCCCGCGGATGGCATCGGACTGGAGGCGGCGGCGCCTGCGGCTGCATCTGCCGCGGGAGCTACCGTAAAGGCGTAAGGCGTAGGCGGGGCGCGCCGAATTTCGAATATCGAATTTCGAATGACGAAGTAGGGAACGGAGACCAGAGGGAGATGCTCACGCCGGAACATGAGGCCATCCGAAAAGCGGTGCGCGAGTTCGCCGAGCAGGAGGTGGCCCCCATCGCGGATCGCCACGATCGGGAGAACCGGGAGATCCCGACCGACATCCTCAAGCGGATGGCCGAGCTGGGCTACTTCGGCCTCACGATCCCGGAGGCCTACGGGGGCCTGGGCCTGGACTACGCCAGCATGGCCATCGTCGCCGAGGAGCTGTCGCGGGCGTGGCTGAGCGTCGGCTCGGTGATGACCCGGAACCTGATCACCGGGACGCTCCTCTTGGCGCACGGGACGGAGGAGCAGAAGCAACGCTTCCTGCCGGGGATCGCCGGCGGCGACCTGCTCACGGCCGCGGCGTTCACGGAGCCGGATGCGGGCTCCGACACCGCCGCCATCAGCACGCGCGCGGTACGGCACGCCGACGAGTATCTCGTGACGGGCGCCAAGACCTGGTGCACCCTCGCCAACCGCGCCCACATTCTGACCACCCTCGTCCGTACCGATCCCGACCCTGCAAAACGCCACAAGGGCCTCAGTATCCTCTTGATCCAGAAAGAGCCAGGGGACGGCTTTGACCCACCGGCCATCGCGGGAGAGCCCATCCCCACCATCGGCTACCATGGGATGAAATCCTTCAGCCTGAGCTTCGACCGCTGCCCGGTCCCGGCGAAGAATCTGATCGGTGAGACGGAGAACCAGGGGTTCTACCAGCTCATGGCGACGTACGAGTCCGCCCGGATCCAGACGGCCGCTCGGGCGGTGGGGGTGGCCCAGGCGGCCTACGAGGCGGCCCTGACCTACGCCAAGCAGCGGGTCCAGTTCGGCCAGACCATCAGCAACTTCCAGGCGATCCGGCACAAGCTGGCCGACATGGCGACGGAGATCGAGGCGGCGCGCCAGCTCACGTATTACGCCTGCGCCATGAAGGATTCGGGGAGGCGCTGCGATCTGGAGGCGGGGATGGCCAAGGTGTTCGCCGCCGAGATGGCGGAGCGGGTGACCTCCGAGGCCATGCAGGTCCACGGCGGCTACGGGTATTCCCTGGAATACCCCGTCCAGCGCTACTGGCGGGACGCGCGGGTGTTCCGGATCTTCGAGGGGACGTCGGAGATCCAGCGCGAGGTCATCGCCAAGCGCATTCTGGAAGGCTAACTGCTCGGCGAAACGCCGAGCCAATGGAAAACCGACAACGGACAACTGACAACGGATCACCCGCCTCCGGGATCCGGGTTGGCCGGTTGTCGGTTGTCAGTTTGAGATTTGAAATTGCTCCGATCGCATGAGTGAGCCGGACGCAGTACGGAAGAGGTGGGAGGAAGGGACGCTCGGCCCCGTGTTGAAGAAGACGGGGGAGCGGCAGGCGGAGTTTCGCACCCGCTCGGGCATCCCGGTGGAGCGGGTGTACCTGCCGGCAAGCGAAGAGTCGGCCTTCGCGGAACGCGTTGGGTTCCCGGGCGAGTATCCGTACACCCGGGGAATCCACCCCACGATGTACCGGGGGCAGCTCTGGACGATCCGCCAGTACGCCGGGGCGGGGACGGCGGAGGAATCCAACCTGCGCTTCCGGTTCCTCCTCGACCAGGGCCAGACGGGGCTCAGCGTGGCCTTCGATCTGCCCACGCAGCTCGGCCTGGATTCGGATGACCCGGAGGCTGCAGGGGAGGTGGGGCAGGTCGGCGTCGCCATTGATTCCCTCCGCGATATGGAGTCGCTGTTCGAGGGCATCCCCCTCGATCGGGTCACCACCTCCATGACGATCAATGCGCCGGCGGCCATCCTGGTGGCCATGTATGTCGCGGTCGGGGAACGCCAGGGGCTTCCGCCGGCCGCGCTGGCCAGCACGGTCCAGAACGACATCCTGAAGGAGTACGTGGCGCGGGGGACCTACATCTTCCCGCCCCACCCCTCGCTCCGCCTGGCCGCCGACCTGATCGCGTACTGCGTCGAGCAGTTGCCGAAGTTCAACCCGATCAGCATCAGCGGCTACCACATGCGGGAGGCGGGGGCCACGGCGATCCAGGAGATCGCCTTCACCTTCGCCAACGCGGCCGCCTACATCCGCGAGGTCGCGGCCCGCGGCATTCCGGTGGATCGCTTCGCCCCCCGGATCTCCTGGATCTTCAACACCCACAGCGACTTCTTCGAAGAGGTGGCGAAATACCGCGCCCTGCGCCGCCTCTGGGCGCGGCTCATGCGCGAGCGGTTCGGTGCGACGGAGCCCCGCTCCTGGATGCTCAGGACCCACACCCAGACGGGGGGGTCCACCCTCACGGCCCAGCAGCCGGAGAACAACATCGTCCGCGCCACACTCCAGGCACTGGCGGCCGTCCTGGGTGGTGTCCAGTCGCTGGCGCTGTCCTGTTACGACGAGGCGCTGGCACTTCCCACCGAGGCGGCCCAACGCCTGGCGGTCCGCACCCAGCAGATCCTCGCCCACGAGAGTGGGGTGACCGAGACGGTGGACCCCCTGGCGGGGTCCTACTTTGTCGAGGCGCTGACGGACGAGCTGGAACGCCGGGCGGAGGCGCTGCTCACCGAGGTCGAGGCGCTGGGGGGCGCGGTCGTCGCTATCGAACGCGGCCTCATGCAGAAGGCGATCCAGGAAGAGGCCTATCGCTTCCAGCAGGAGGTCGAGGCGGGCCGGCGCATCGTGGTGGGGATCAATGCCTTCACCGACGAGACTGCCCCGCCTCCGCCTCCCCTGTTTCGGGTCAATGCCGCAGTGGCCGATCGACTGCAGACCCGTCTCGCCGCCCTGCGGCGCGAGCGGGACGCGAGTGCCGTCACCCGAGGCCTGGCAGATCTTCGCGAGATGGCCCGGGGCGACGGCAATCTCTTGCCTCCGATCCTGACTGCCGTCAAGGCCTACGCCACCGTGGGAGAGATCTGCGGCGTCCTGCGCGAGGTCTTCGGCACCTACCGCGCTCTCGACGGCCTCTAGGTGGTGCACGGCCTCAATTGAAAACCGACAACTGACAACCGACGACCGGCCATTGTTCTGTTTCAGTTGATCGGCTGTCGGTTGTCGGTTTCTCATTTGAAATTCCGCGGTTTTCGATACACCTCACCGGACGTCGAAGGAGAGCCACGGCATGCCCCAGCCCACCGTCGAAGGAACCGCGGTTCTGGCGAAGCGGGAGCACCCCCGCATCCAGCATGTCTTCCCCGCGGACAACTGGTATTTCTGGTTGAAGGCGGCCGAAGACAAGCCGGACGAGATCATCGCCGACCTGGAGGACGCGGTCGCTACCCCGCGCAAGGAACTGGCCCGGGACATCTTCATTGCCGTCCTGAAACTGTTCCAGGGGGATTCGCCAAGCGAGACAGAGATGGCGGCCCTTCGCCAGGCCAACTCTCCCGTGGGGAGGGGGCCGCATCTCCCCGTTTTCATCGCCAAGCTGAAGGCGGTCAAGAGCCTGCCCCTGACGGCGGTGGAACAAGCGGTGCTCCAGGAAGCGGAGGAGTCGCCCGACAAGAAGCTCCAGGCGCTGCTGGCCCAGGTCGGGCGATGTCATTCTCTGGAAGGGATCATCGTCACCCTCCGCATCAACAACCTGCACACGAAGTGGTCCGCCGGGGATCTCTTCCACGTGGTGCGGGCGGTGGGAGACCGGCTCGACCGGATCTTGCTCCCCAAGGTGGAGGGGCCCGAGGACATGATCCTGCTGCACCGGATCCTCACGACTATCGAGGCGGAGAAGGGATGGGCACCCGACGGCATCAAGACCCAGGCCCTGATCGAACTGCCCAGCGCCGTGCGCCAGTTGGATGCCATCTCCCGGTCCACCTCCCGGCTGGTGTCGAACATCTTCGGCCTGGTGGACTGGACGGCGGCCACGGGCGGCCGGGACCAGGATCACCAGGGGAGCTACCCGCTCTACGCCAGGTGCAGGACCATCGAGGCCTCGGCCGTGGTCGGTCTGGAGTCCATTGACGGGATCACGCCCAGCCTGCAGCGCCACCGGACGTTCGTGGATGCGGGCAAGGCGGCTCGCCTCGGCTTCACGGCCAAGTGGAGCGTGAATCCAAACAACCTGGCCGGTCTCCAGGACTACCTGGAGGGTCGCCGGCCCAACCATCGTGATCCTCGGGGGAAACCGACGCCCATTGCGCCAGGAGTCTTCGCTGAGGTTGGATCTCGGGCCGCATCTGCCCCCGCGCATCCACCCTTTCCGCTGGAGGAGCTGGAGAGGTACGCGCGGGACAAGCGGCCGCTCTTGCCCCCCCGGGTCCTCGAGCTGAGAGATGCCATCGTCCGCCGGTCTGTCGTGCCCGTCAGCGCCGCGCGGCCGTCCGAGGTGACCGCGGCACTGGCCTCGAGCGCCGATGAGGTAATGGTGGACCTGTCGCCCGTCAGCCATCGCGAGACGGGCGCGGACCGAAGGGCGCTCCTGGAACACCTGGGTGCCATGCCGGCGGGGAAGACACTGCTCTCCCTCCAGGCGGATCCCGAGGATCCCATGTCCTGGGAAGCCTTTGAGGGGGTCGTGGCGGCGCTGGGCTCCCGCGTGGGTGCCTGCGTGCTTCCGGACGTCAAATCGTCGGCGGCGGTGCGGAGGCTGGACGCGCGCCTGACGGAAGTAGAATCCCGCCTGGGACTTTCCCTCGGCCACATCCGGATCGAGGCGCGCATCCAGACGGAGGATGCGCTGGAACAAGCGTACGACCTGGCCACGGCCAGCCGCCGGGTGTCCGCGCTCATCTTCGACATTCCCGTCGCCGATCTGTTCCGGCAGGGACGTCTCGTCGTGACCCGCAAGACCCGATCCATCCGCAAGGCGGAGTATCTGCTGAAGGGTCAACTGATCGTGGCCACGTCCGAGGCGGGGGTAGACGCGGTGGACAGCCTCACGCGGCCGGGGAGTCGGCTGTCCCGCGAGGCCTTGGACGCGGCCAACATCGGCTTTGCAGGCAAGCTGGCCCGCCCCGACGAGGTGGATGAGATCAACGGACGCCTGCTTCCCCCCCGGTCATTCATCCAGGATCTCGCCCCGGTCCTCCAGGCCGTTACGCCCGAGACCGTGCGGGAGGCCTTGAGCCCGGAGGCCATCCACGCCCGACTGCTCACCCGCTACCCGGCCGAGTGGGTGGAGCCATTCGTCCGGACCTGCAAACAGTTGGCCGAACCCTACTGGCGCGGCGCCAGGAAGATCGAAGAGTTTCCGGCCGCCCTGCGTGCCGAGCTGTTGCGGCGCTGGTATCCCGCCTCCATCGAGCGAGCCCTGGAACCCTTCGAGCTCTTCGCGGTGGCGGATCAGGAACGGGGGCTGGGCGCGGTGGCCTACACCGACCCCTGGCGGGCCAACGCCATCGAACTGGTGGACGCCGCGACGGCCCGCGTCTACGAACACATCCTCCGGACGGCCTGGAAGGCCGGCTTGCTGACCCCGGACGAGGAGCGGCGGTACCATCAGGCCTTCGACCGGTTGCGCACGGCCCTCCTGGTGAAGGAGGCGGCGGGCTTCACCCCGGGGATGCGCCTCCTCGGCTATGCCGTCACGATGAGCGACTGGATGGTGAAGCTCTTTGCACAGGCCTCGGGCGACCGGAATCTGTACCACCTGGACGCGGAGTTCGTCGCCCAGGAATATGCTCGGGGCACGATCAAGTTCGACGCTCCCATCGCCCACGGGATCTTGACCCTCCTGGTCAGCCTGGTGGGTCTCCATCGCGTGGCGAACGGGTGCCGCATTCACAGTGTTGAGGATGTCCGGTATCGAGCGCCGGTCCGGCTCGGCGATGCGGTGACCCCCATCTTCTCCGTGGTGGACCTCGAAGATGGCTGGATCAAGTTGCGAGTGGAAGCGCTGCGGCAGGATGGGCAGGTCGCCATGGAGGGTTCAGTGGTGGTCTTGCCCGGCGAGGCGTCACCCTCGGTGGACGCTGACGCGATAGGACCCGACCCGGGGCGGGTGCGAGCCGCCCGGGAACGATGCGCGAGCGTGACCGCCTTTCCCCGGGACAAGGAGGCACCTGTCTTTGACCAGGGCCGCGGCGTACCCCGGGACTTCCAGGCCCGGATTTCTCCGGAGATCGCCGACGGGTACTGGACCCTCGTCGGGTCCACCAGCCCGGCGCTCTGGAACCTGGCCGTCTGCCTCGGCATGATCGCCCACACCTCGGCACATTTCGCCTCGCCGGGGTGGATCCTGCTCTCCACGAAATTGGAGGCGCCGCGGGAGTCCATCCGGGAAGGCGACACCCTCACCTCCAGCGCCCGGCTCGAGATCACCCGGCTGACCCGGGAGGAAAAGCGCCCCATCGCCCGTATCGTCATGGCGGTCCGCAATCAGCACAACCGCTCGGTGTTCCGAGGCGAGGTGACCAAGATGGGCGATCCCGGCCTCTGCCGCCCGGCGCCGTAGTGTGGTTCCCCCCCAATTCCTCTGCGATTCCGTTCACCCTGAGCCTGTCGAAGGGTGCACCGGTCATCGTTCGACAACCTCACCATCCCGGATCACGCCTCGCCACCACCCCTCTTGACGTCCCGGCCCTGTCCCGTTGCGTTCAGAACTCTCAGTCTCCAGCCCGAGCGGGGTGCGCCCCCAGAAGTCGCAACCGAACCGTGCACCTGCGGATTCCGTCCTTGGCAGAATGCCCTTGACGTGGTGGATGGGCTCCACATACGATGCGGGCGCTGGAAGAGGTTCAGGTCATGGCAAATTGTAGTTAGACGCACATAGTGGGCTTCGAGAGGCGAGAATGTGGTTGTTAAAAGGTCCAATCCTGGTGCTGACACTTGTGGTCTGGTCTGTCGTTGGTCTCGTTTTCTGGATACCACTTCTCGCACGCTCCACGGCCGCCTTTTCGGCAGGAATACTCCTGGCCGCCTTAGCACGGCGCGATGCGCGCGCGTACGGTCGGCAGTTGGAGGCAGCGATTGCGTTCTATCCCGACGGATTCAGAAAGACCATAGACGCGCTCACGGGCGAGTCTATGGAAGATCGGGAGGCGGGCGACCTTTCCGTGCCCATAGGGCGCTTTATTGGAGAATCTCTATGGGCGGCCCTGTTCTGGTTGGGAGTTCTCTTCGCCCTGGAAAACTTGGGACTGGGACCTGGGCTTCTCCACGAGGCTGTAGGCCAACTGAGGTCGCGGTTAGGCGTCTAACCCGCCGCTGCACCCGCCAGGCGGCGCCCGGGTGGCCGGTTCGGCTTCGTTCTTGGACGTCGGCGCCGGCTGCGGGTGAGCGGCAGTGCGTTAGACGCACAAGCACATGATCACAGCACCCGACTTTATCAGCAGACTTGAGGCCAAGGTTGCGGAGCAACTGAAAGCCCAGCGGGTCGGCTATCTCCTCGGGGCCGGTTCTTCATACTTGGACAATGCGGGATACCCGCTTGCTCTCGAGCTCTGGGACCTCATCAAGGATCGCATCACTGACACCCAGAAGCGGAGCGACATTCAAGCCAAACTCGACGATGGAGCCAGGGGTATCGAGCATGCGCTTGACCTGCTCGATGACGGTGGGGCACTAGACACACCGTATCGGCATCTGGTGACGGCGGCAGTTGCGGAGTTGTTCCTCCCGAAGAGCCCGGCTCTTGACTTGCACGTTGAGTTCGTGCTTCGGCTATCCCAACGCGCGGATCCGTGCGTAAAGGTGTTCACCCTTAACTACGACCCGCTGATCGAAAGGGCGGCGGAGCGCGCCCGAGTTCGCTTGGTTGACGGCTTCATTGGGCACGAGCACGCCTACTTCAATTCGGCGGTCTTCTCAGAAACATTCCTGCAGCCCCGCGGCCCAAGGGCCAAGCCAACCCTCCATCCTGCTGGTCTACCGATCCACCTTTACAAGATGCACGGCTCGTTGGGCTGGTACGAATGCCCCACCCACGGGGTTCGGCGTTGTGCGTTCGGGGTTGCACCACCCGTGCACGCGAAGCGGCTGATGGTCCCGCCCCAACGGCGAAAAGCGACAGACACGATGTACCCGCCGTATGCGACACTCTGGTCGACCTTTCGCGGGTGCATGAGCCAGGACGCCAAGCCACTTCACCGGTTGGCCTGCTTGGGATACGGCTTCGCCGACGAGCCCGTCAACGACGTCATTGAGGCCGGAATGGCGCGGGTGGATTTCACTTTGCTCGTCCTGACGAAGGCGCTGTCCGACACTGCCTGGAACCGCTGGAGCGTCAAGACGAACGCGGTTGTGGTGACGGAGACGCGGTGCTCGCTGAAAGGGACGGTCGGACCTGGCCATACCGACCTTTGGCGCTTTGAGCGGCTCTGCAAGGAGGTCTGACCGATGCCCGGCACCTCCAACACCGTGATCGGCCACGTCGTCGATGTCCAAGGAAACCTCCTCATGGCGACCTTGGTCGAGGACGAACAGGGGCACACGCCGACCGTTACCATCGGCGACGAGGACGTGTTGGTCGGGCAGCTTGGCTCGTACGTCGCGATCAGGCAGAACGAGGTTCACCTCATCGCCATCGTGACTCGCATGACCGAACAGGAAGCGCTCGCCGCAGCGACCATCGAGACGCCAGGCGACGATGCCGCGAGATTGCCCTTCGCGAAGAGAATCGCCCGACTGACGCCCGTCGGGTCGATCCTCGCAGACGGCCAGTTCGAGCGCGGCGTTGCGCGGTACCCGACCACAGGGGCGGAAGTTCACGCGATCGGCTCAACCGACGTGGCCAAGATGTTCGACCGCTTCCAGTCGAAAGGCCTCGCGGTGGGCACACTCGCATCGCACCCCTCGCTTAAGGTCTGTCTGGACCCCACGAACCTGTTCGGGCGGCACTCCGCCATCTTGGGGCAGACCGGGTCGGGAAAATCATGGACGGTGGCTTCCCTTGTGCAGAAGACGGTCACGGTGATGCCCAGGGCCCACATCATCATCCTCGACCTGCACGGCGAGTATTGCTGGAAGCGATCCGACGGGACGCACTCCTACGCGTTTGCCGACGCCATCGTCCGGCACGTGGATGCCCGCGAACTGGAGATGCCGTACTGGTTGATGACCTACACGGAGCTCTGCGACCTTCTCATCGAGCACAGCGAGAGGGAGGCCACAAACCAAACAGCGTTCTTTCGTGACTGCTTGCTGGAGGGACGGCAGCGAGAGAACACCACCGCCACTCCCGCACTTGGCCTGGCAAGAGTCACCGTGGATACGCCGATCTACTTCTCTCTTGATGACATCTTGACCAAGGTGCGCGCAAAGAACGTGGAGCGGGTCGCAAACAGGCAGGGGCCCATGTTTGGCGACTTCGATCGCTTCCTGATGCGCATCGAGAGCAAGCTCAATGACTCGCGATACGATTTCTTGCTCAAGCCCACGAGCCGCAACACATCGGCTTCCCTGTCGGACCTGCTCCGAGACTTCGTGGGGCTTGGCACCAAGAAGGCCGCGGTCACCGTCATCGACCTCAGTTCCGTGCCCTTTGACGTTCGGCCCACGGTCGCGGCGCAGATCGGGCGGTTGGCGTTCGAGTTCAACTACTGGAACCCGCAGTACCGCGAGTTCCCGATTCTGCTCATATGCGAGGAAGCCCACGTGTACATCCCCCGCACCGCGGAGAGCCAGTTCGCTGGCTCGCGGAGGTCGATGGAACGGATCGCCAAGGAGGGCCGGAAGTACGGCGTCGGACTTGCCGTCGTCAGTCAGCGGCCCCACGAAGTCTCCGAGACGGTGCTTGCCCAGTGTGGAACGTTCATCTGTCTGCGGATCACCAACCCCGACGACCAGGGCTACGTCCGGAGCCTCGTGCCGGAGAGCGAGGGGGACTTGGTGAGCGTGCTCGCGGGTTTGGGCCGAGGTGAGGCGCTTGTTCTCGGGGAGGCCGTCCCGTTGCCGACTCGGGTCCAGTTCGATAAGCCGAAGCCGGCACCTAACAGCGATGACGTCGATTTCTATGCGAAGTGGAAGGACGGCCCGGAGAACTTGGATGTGGATGAGATCGTCAAGCGCTGGCGTAGTCAGGAACGGTAGAGGTGGACGGCAATACATCGGCGAGGCTGTGGTGCCCAGTTGGAATGCGCATTCCAGGGTCGCGATGTCCCCGCGGTGCGCCGCCGCTGCAACCGGACCATTAGGCGCCCTATCGAAGCTCGGTGGCGAGGGTCCTCGACGAGGCCCGGCTCTGGATAGACGCGCTCGGCGTGGCCAGGTCCCCTCACGTTCGATAGGAAAAGGGGACGTAGTTCACTTATTACACTTGCGCTCTTGCCGTGCCCACCGGGTCTCTGGTAGAATCCCGCCATGCCCCGTGGCCCCCGCCTGGATGCTCCCGGGACCCTGCACCACGTCATGGTGCGGGGGATCGAAGGCCGGCCGATCTTCCGCGATGATCGGGACCGGGACGACTTCGTCGGCCGCCTGGCCGCCCAGGCCCAGGCGGGGGGACTGATCGTCTACGCCTGGGCCCTGTTGCCCAACCATGCCCACCTGCTGGTCCGGACGGGGAGGATGCCCCTGGCCCGGGGCATGCGCTCTCTCCTCACGGGCTACGCCGGAGCCTTCAATCGTCGGCACCGGCGGCGCGGTCACCTGTTCCAGAATCGTTACAAGTCGATTGTGGTGGAGGAAGAGCCTTACTTGCTCGCGCTCACGCGCTACATTCATCTGAATCCGCTCCGGGCCAAGGTGGTGCCTGATCTGGGCGCGTTGGAACGATACCCCTGGGGCGGACACAGCGCCCTGCTGGGCCACGTTCCCCGCCCCTGGCACGCGCTCGCCGCCGTCCTGGGCCAATTCGCGGGAACGCGCCGCGAAGCTCGCCGCCGCTACCGGGCCTTCGTCGCCGACGGCGTGTCCCAGGGCCGGCAACCGGATCTCATCGGCGGCGGGCTCCGCCGCAGTGCCGGTGGGTGGGAGACGCTGGCGACCCTCCGCCGCGGCCGAGAGCGCTGGGCCTTCGACGAGCGAATCCTCGGCAGCGGCGCCTTTGTGGAGCGGGTCTTGAAGGAGGCGGCACCACCCCCCGGAGGCATCGCGGTTGCGGGGCGGTCCCTTCCGGCCCTCATCGCCCAGATCGCGGCGGCCTGCGGCGTCCACCCGGCCGAGATCCAGAGTGGCAGCCGCCGCCGGCCGGCCGCCCGGGCGCGGGCCGCCGTCGCCGCCGTGGCGGTGACCCGCCTGGGTCTCTCTGCCGCCCGCGTGGCCAAGGCCTTGGGCGTGAGCGCGGTGGCGATCTTCCAGGCGATCGACCGCGGCCTGGCGGAACTGCGCACCCGCGGGCTCGACCCGGACCGCCTGGCGAAGGGGATTATTAGACAAGTGAAATAAGTGAACTACGTCCCCTTTCCCGTCCCCTTTCCATGCAGCTGGCGGCGACCGCAGCGGCTCGCGCAGGACTGGCATCCGCCCTGAGTGTCCTGAAGGCTTTCAACGGGGCCAGAGGTCACAGCGGGCTCATGCGACCTTCCAGATATTCATGCAGCGCCATACCACGTGGACTGGTGGCCCTCATCGTGAGATGCCGCGGAGACTTGCAGCCGGCGCCCATGCCCACCTTGACAGGTTCTCCTCGTCCCTGCTAAGGTCCGCGCAGAGCTTTCCGTCGTTTTCAGGCTAGCCCACACCTTCAACCGCCCGGAATGGTCCCATGTTCACGCGGGTTCACCATGTGGCCATCGTCGTTCGCAGCCTGGAGCAGGCGCTGCGGGTGTATCGCGATGTCCTGGGGCTCCCCGTGGGAAAGCGGGCCACCGTAGCCGACCAGGGGGTGCATGCGGCGTTGCTCCCCATGGGGGACGGCGAGATCGAGTTGCTGGAGCCTGCCGACCCGGCGGGCGGTGTGGCCCGCTTCGTGGAGCGAAAGGGCGAGGGCCTTCACCACCTCTGCTTCGAGACGCCGGACGTTGCCGCCGCCCTGGCGCGGGCGAAGGCGGCCGGCCTCCCGCTGATCGATCAGTCGCCGCGTCCCGGCCTGGCCGGGATGATCGCGTTCCTGCATCCCAGGGCAAGCCACGGTGTGCTGGTCGAACTGGCCCAGCCAGTCTCGCCGCCGGCTCACCCAGACCCGCCGTCCAGCGGGGTCCGGGCGGTCGGCATCGGCACGGTGTATCTAGCCGTCAAAGAACTCGCTGCGGCGGCGACCACGTACGCCCGGAACTTCCAAGGCGAGGTGGCGCCTCCTGAAGAGGATCCCCGCTTCGGCGCCATGCAGACCGGCGTATCGATCGGGAGCAGCCGGGTCACGCTGCTGAGTCCCGCCAATCCTGTCTCGCCGGTCGGGTGTTTTCTTGCGGACCGGGGGGAGGGGTTGTTCGGAGTGTGCCTGCGGGTGGCGGATTTCGGGGGGGCACTGCGGCACCTGGATGAGGCGGGCATCTCAACAGAGGTTCACGGTCGCCATGCGGCCATGCCTCTCGCACGTCTCGATCCGACCCAGGTCAACGGCGTCAACCTGTTCCTGTGTTCCGGCGCATCCAACGGATTGCCACAGCCACCTTCCGGTTGATTCCTTTGGGGTTCATTCCTTTGGGGTTCATACCCCGCGGCTTGCCGCGCTCCGAGCACGCCAGGGATCCGCAGGGACTCAACGGTGATGGATGAGGTGCTCCAGGCTTCGACCACAAAATGTCCTATGGCACTCAAGGTATTCGGCTGGTTCCGGTAGATACCTCGCGGCTTGCCGGTAGGAGCTTCATTTCCTCCCCCTGGACGCACACCATCTGCGGTCCGGGCGGAGGACCCGGCGACAACTTGTGACCGTCCGGACCCATCCAGGTCCTTGACGCTCCAGTGCAGAGGGAGGCCGCGTTGGACACGTTGCTCCAGCAGATCCGGGCGTTCTTGTCCCTGCCCAAGGAGGCCCGGACGCGCGACCGGCGCGAAGCGGTCCTCCAAGCCCTCGGGGTGCCGCACCCATCCCGCTTCATCGAGGAGGTGTGGACCGGCACGTGGGAAGCGGGCATTGATCGCCTGCTGGACCCGGCGAACACGCGGATCCGGCCCCTGGAGCCCACCGACTTTCACTTCAAGTGGGCGCTGGAGGCGTTCAATGGGCTGCCGGCCCCGGTCCGCGCGCGACTGTTCGTCCTGAAGATCGAGGCGAATGGCCTGCGGGGGCGGATCCTGGCGCTCCTGGACGCGGCGGGCCTGTCCACCCGCGAATTCGAGGTGGTGGATCTCGTGGCCCTCTCCAAGGTGCACGCGGAGGCGGCTGCCACGCTCCGGATCCACGACGGTCGCACCTGCCAGGTCGAAGTATCCCACTTCGCCCCTGCAGCGGCAGAGCTGTATGCGGGCGCCGCGCGGCTCTTCCAGCTCCGCACGTCCACGACCCATGTCCACCGACTGGCGTCGGGCGACCAGATCCTGCTGGAGATTCCCCTGGACGGGATGCATCTCGACGCCGAGGACCTGTCGCCAGAGGATGTGGGGCCTCGCTGGTCCATGGCCGTCCAGGGCGTGGCGCGCCACGACGCGCTGGGCGACGTCCTGGGGACCATCCTGCGGGATCCCCATTATGTTCTGACGCAGTCCGGCGAGGTTGCCTCGATCCACAATTACGAGCTATTCCATGATATCGGCGGGTTCCGCTTCGGATTCGTGGAGCCGATCTTTCTCTCCCTGTGGCGGAAACTGCGCGGCCCGGATCCCGGCGAGGAGCGGGCGCTCCTCCAGCGGATGTTCGAAGAGTACCGCGCCGCTTACATCGAGAAGCAGGGCGAGATCCAGACTCGCTGGGGCGAACTGGAAGCGTATCTCGCGGAACGTCAGCAAGCGATTCAGGAGTATCTGCAGGGGCAGCAGGACTGGCGGGCGGCCGTGGTTGCCGCTCGGGACCGGGCGCTTCGCGATCCCGCCCGATGGATGCAGACGCTCTTGGAGGCGTACCGGGACTCGTATCCTGACCCGCCTCGGGCCTGACCCACCTTTCTTCCGAAGAAGGTCGAGTTGTCAATTCGTCGATCGGTCAACTGGTCCTGCCTGCGCGCGTCCGTACCCAATTGACAAATCGACCAATCGACCGGTTGACGGCAAGCGGGGGACCTACCGGTTCCCGGCGCGTTCCAGGATAGAGACGATCACGACGATGATGGCCGCTTGGAGGGTCAGCAGCACCGCTTCCAGGGTCCGCGCGTTCCGCAGGGCCATGCCGGCCAGACCCATGGAGACCGACAGCAGGAATATCAGGAGAACCGTCTGGCGCTTGCTGCCCAGCAGGGCCTCCAGCCGGTGGTGGAGGTGATCCCGCCCCGTGTAGGCGATCCACTCGCGAAAGCTCCGCACCTTTCCCGTGAGGATCCGTGTCAGGGTGATGTGGGTCATGTCGAAGATGAACACCCAGAAGATGAGGACCGGGACGCCGATGTCAATGATGTTGTCCGCGGCCCATTCCCCCTTGACTGCCAGGGCGGCGAGGACGAACCCCAAGAAGGTGCTGCCGGCATCGCCCAGGAAAATGGCTGCGGGGCGCTTCGGACGGAAGTTGAAGGGCAGGAATCCCAGACAGCTCCCCACGATGGCGGCCGCGAACCACCCGAGGAACGGCTGAAAGGTCAGCGCCGCGAAGAACCCCAGGAGACCCGCCGTGATGATGCTGAGGCCGGTGGCCAGGCCGTCCATGCCGTCGAAGAAGTTCATGGCGTTGGTGATGCCGAGCAGCCAGAGGAGGGTCAGCGCCGCGTTGGCCGCGGTGCCCGGGACGGATTGGGGGAACAGGGTCAGGACTACACCGGACTGCATGACCACGCCCGCCGCCAGGAGCTGCCCCAGCAGCCTGACTCCGGCCGGCATGCCGCGGACGTCATCCAGGATCCCGACGACCACCAGGAGCGTTCCCCCCACCATGATGGCCACGACCTGCCCGTCCAGGATCGAGTTGGCCAGGATGGAGATCCCGAAGGCGGTGTAGATCGCCACCCCTCCCAGGAGAGGTGTGGGCTCCGTATGGACCTTTCGCCCGGCCGGGAGATCCACCACCTCCAGGAAGCACGCGAGGCGGATCAGGACCGGCGTGAGGCCAAACGCGATGAGGCTGGAGACCACGAGAATGTACGCCCAGCGGGCGCCATACACCGTCTGCCAGGTGGTCCGGGGGACGGGAAGCAGGAGGAACACCGCCAGACCGAGGACCAGCAGGCTCATCCACCAGGACCACCAGGCGATGCCGTTCCAGCTGACGGTGGCCGGCGTCCCCAGGCTATTCTCTCGCGCCGTTTGATTCATGCGAGGACCTGCTGGAGGCCACGGATCACCAGGGCCTCTTCTCGTGAAGTCAGGGCCGGGTACAGCGGCACGGACAGGCCATGCCGAAAGGCATGGGCGGTCCCTGGAAACCCATCCAGCCCCAACGTGATGTGAATGGGCTGGAAGATCGGAAGCCTGGCCGTGACACCCAGGCGGGAGAGCCGGCGTGCCACAGGCGCGGCCGCCCCCGGCAGGCCGATCACGAAGCGATGATAGACATGGCTTCGCCCGGCGGTGAGGTCGGGGAGTGTGATGGGGAGATCCGCCCACCGGCGGCGGTAGCGTCCGGCGATGGCCGCCCGCCGGGAGAGCATGGTGGGCAGCCGGCGCAGCTGGCTTCGCCCCAGCGCCGCCTGGAAGTCCGTGAGCTTGTAGTTGTACCGCACCGCATGCCGGCGACGCTCATCGTAGTCCCGCCGGTCCCGGAGGCGGGCCAGCAGCCGCCGGTCCCGGCTGAGTACCATGCCGCCCTCTCCCGTGGTCAATAGTTTGGTTGCGTAGAAGGACACGATGCTCACCGCTCCGAACGAGCCGACGGGCCGCCCGCGGTACCGGGCGCCGATCGCCTGCGCGCAATCCTCGATCAGAGGGGGGCCGAGCGCAAGCAGGCCGTCCAGATCCGCGGGCAGGCCGAACTGGTGGGGGACGATGATGGCGCGGGTCCGGCGCGTGATCCGCCGCCGCACATCGGCGGGATCCAGGTTATAGGTGGCCGGGTCCGCATCCGCCAGGCGGGGCGTGGCGCCGACGTATTCGATGGCGTGGAGGGGAGCCACGCAGACGTAACTGGGCAGGATCACCTCATCCCCCGGTCCGATCCCCAACCCCAGGAGGGCGAGATGCAGCGCGGCAGTTCCGGAGCTGACCGCCACGCCCGGCGGGAGCCCCAGGAAGGCTCCGACCTCGGCCTCGAAGCGGGCCACCTCGGCCCCCTGCGCCAGGGCGGCGCCTCGAACCGCGCGGGCGACGGCGCGCACGTCGGCGGCGGTGATCCAGGGTCTGGAATGGGGAACCATCGTGGTCAATTTGTCAATTGGTCAAGTAGTCAATTTGTCCGGAACAGACCGCGTCAGCGTTTCTTGCCGCGAGATGCGACTGATTTCGTCTCCAAGGAATTGATGTAAGCGTTGAGTTGCGGCTCCAGCTCCTCAACCATCGCCATAAGTCGCTGCAATGTTGTGTCTGGAATGATCTTGCGCGCGACGGCTCTTCGTGACCAGAAGCGCGTCTCCCTCAGAGACCCCCTTCCGTAGTAGTCGAACGTTATTTCCTCTCGATAATGAAATCGTCCGTGACCTTCGGCGATATTCGCACCGACCGAATCAGCGGCCCGGACGAGCTGTCTTCCCACCGTATTCCGAGCGAACGGCTTCCATGTCAGAACTTCCTCCCAGATCTCATCGGCCAGTTTCTCCGCGAGCCGAAAGATCCGCAGGCCCTCCAACTCTGCCACCATGGCTTTCTCCTTGAATGCCCCTTATCCAGGGCGACTCTCGGTCTACCCAATGCGTTCAGGGACCAATTGACTTCTTGACGAATTGACCAATTGACGGTTCTCAGGGAGTGATATTGATGAACAGCCGCAGGGGAACGAACCCCTCGGCGTTGCGGACCCGGCCCTGGATGCCGCGGAAGTGGGCGGAGGAGCGGGCGATGTCCACGATGGTCAACCCCTCGATATTGGTCTTGCTGACCTGGGAGCTGTGGGCTCGGAGGCAGGCAACCTTGTCTTCCAGAACGCTATTCACGTCCACGAAGACGCTGGGAGAGAAATTCTGGGTGGTGGGACCTTCGTAGAAGAGGACGTTTCGCGTATAGCGGGTGGCGGTGATGGTGGACGTCGCCAGGTGGCGGTGGTCCTGGTGAGTGTCGTCCTGATAGTGGACGAAGATGAACTCTGGTTGAACCTCCTGGATCACGCGCTCCACGCGCTGAATGATGGGGCGGTCCAAGGGGATGGCGGTATCCGGGTACTCGCCCCAGAACAGCTTGGCTGTCTTGAGGATCCGCGCGGACTCCGCCTGCTCCTGGCGCCGCATCGCACCGTCCCCGCCGCCACTTCCGTCGGTCATGACCAGCAGAAAGACCTCGTGGCCCTGCCGGGCATACTTGATGAGGGTGCCGCCGCAGCCGAACTCGATATCATCCGGGTGGGCGCCGATGGCCAAGATGCGCATGGGCTGTTCCTCCGGGAGCGATCGTCCTTGGGTGGCGTCCCCTGCCGCGCCTCACGAAGAGGCGGGGAGCCAGTTTCGTCCCGATCGAAGGATCTGCAGGCTTTCCGGGCCGCAATTCAACATCAAATCTATCACCGCCAGGTGGGAAACGAAAGGCGCATATCGCTGGGGATACTCGGGATGCTGGTACGCCTGGACCTGGATGTCGATCCCCGCCTGGCTGAACCGGCTGACATCCATGTAGGACGGGCCCGTCTGGCCGGCGAGGTACACGGTGCCCCCCACCGCGCGGCAGAGATCGATCAGACGCCCGGTCGGATCCTCCTGTGCCTGGAGCGTTGACGCCAGGATGATCCGGGTGGTGATGCCGAGATGCGTGCAGAGAAGCTCGATGACGGCGGCATTCAGCTCGCTGATCCGTGCCCAGGACTTTTCCAGCAGGGTCACGAGCGCCGGGCCAAGCGGATCCCAGAAGGGCGCGCGACCGTAGTGGAGGCGGAGCCCTTGACAGTGCTTGCGCTGCCAGTCCGTCGTGGCGTTGATCTCCACCTGGTCAATCCGTTCAGGGAACCGGTCAATGATGGGGACCGTCAACCATTGCCAGCCATCCTTGGTACGGATGCGATTCCGGTTCTGCCACTCGTGCTTCTTGAACTGCACCGTGTCCAGAAGGATGAACACATCGGCTGAGTCCAGTTTGTCAAAGTAGCCCAGCCAGGGCATGTACTGCGGCTGGTGGATGGCGACCTTCATCGTGCCTCCTCGCGCGCCGTCTGGACGAAGATCGGGTTGCTCAGGATCTGCTGCCCGGCCGGCCCGTGGACCTCCAGGCGATAGAACACGCGTGTGTCTGCCGGCAAGGGCGCCTCGGTCCAACTGAGCGAGACCGGTGTGTCCCCCCGCTGAGTTTGGACCACGGCCCCCGCGCGCACCAGGCGCACCTGAATTCCTACGCGTCGGCCGTCCGTCGCCCGAACCACTGCACGCACCTCGGGCCGATCTCCCGCCCGCAGGGCCAACTGCTCGCCGGCCTCGGCCGGGGGCCGTGGAGGGAGGATCACCTGGAACTGATCGAGGATCAGGCTCACTTCCGGGGTGCGCTGCACGGCGTAGAGGCGACCCGCCCGCAGGGCCTGCAGGAGGGCGGCCGGGTCCTTGCGGTCCACCAGGAGGACCGTCTGGACGTCGCCGAACCGCTTGCCCGCCTGCCCCTCGCGGTGATAGGCCGCCTCCCCGAGGGCCCAGGCGGGTGCGGCCCGCCTCCCACCGAGGTAGTCGGCGAGAAGCCGGTCCCACCCCTGACCGGGCTCGGTGAACGTCGTGGTGTCCTCGTACACGCCGCCGAAGGCCGTGAAGCGATCCGTGGCCAGGAGGTCGGATGGGTACGGCTCCGTCTGGATCGTGGCCCGCATCCTGGCCACCGTCACCACCTGGTGATCCCGTGCCTCGGGCAACGACCAGGCCGAGAGACCTCCGCGCGCGGCGATGAAGTCGATGACCGCCTGGTGCGGCCGCAGCCCCGCGCCGGAATCATACGGGGAGACGGGGGGGCGGCGAAAGGGAAAGTTGTTGGCCAGCAACACCACCCCGAGTCCCAAACAGAGGATCCCGTAGCCGGTGTATCGCCGCTCCACGGTGAGCCGGAAGTGCTGGAGGCGAACCGGACGCCGGCGGCGAAGCCGGAGCAGCCACACTCCCGGGATCGCCAGGCCGGCGGGCCAGAGCAACCAGAGGCTCTCCCGGCTCCAGTGCGACGCGCCGAGGTTCCCGACGGCCGGGAGGTCCCGGTAATCTTCGGGGCGATACAGGCCGAAGGCCAGGATGTTCTTCTGCGCGTTATACATGGTCAGGGTGCCGCTCCAGAGATCGCCCGTCCAGTAGTAGTGGGGGATCACCTCCGTCCCCGGGATCACCAGGACCTCCTGCTGGCGCGCGTTCTCTGCGCGGACCGCCTCCAGAAACGGCTCGGGCCCCCTGCTGAGCAGGGAGGGGAACTCCACGCGATATCGCAGGAGGTTGCGGAGCGGAGGCAACCCGTATTCGAATCGCTGCAGGTGGTTTTCCGTCAGGAAGATGGCCTCGATGCCGAGGGCGCGCGCCCGGGTGGTCAGCTCCTCCAGGCTCCAATCGCCGCTGCTCCAGGTGGAGTGTACGTGGACGGCCGCCACCACCGGCCGCAAGGGACCGGCCGCATGAACCGTCACTGGACCCTGGCTGAACAGGCCCAGTGACAGGGTCAACCCCACCCACCAGCGCGTGGGCCGGCACCACCTCGGGTCACGCGGCGCGGTCACAGGGCTAGCCGGATCGGCCATCCGTCATGACCTCCCGATACAGCCGGGCCAACGCATCCAGCATGGCTGCGGCACTGTAGCGCGAGGCGCGCCGGCGCCCCGCCTCTCCCAGCGCCCGGGCGCGGGGCGAATCCTGGAGCAGGGCGCTGATGGCCTCGGCCAGGGCCGCCGGGTCGCGGGCCGGCACCAGCACTCCCGCCTCGCCATCGCCAAGGAGTTCGGCCACCCCCCCGACCCGGGTGGCGACGATGGGTTTCCCCAGGGCCATGGCCATGACCAGGACGCGACCCATGCCCTCGTTGAGCGACGGGAGCACGACGAGATCGGTCCCGGCAAGGACCGAGGGAATGTCCTCCCGGAAGCCGGCGAAGGCGATCCGATCCGCCAGGCCGAGGGCGCGCGTCTGGGCCTCCAGATCGGGTCGCATCTCGCCGTCCCCGACCAGGAGGAACCGCGCCCCGGGGGATCGCCGGAGGATTTCCGGCGCCGCCTCGATCAGGTAGTGCAGACCCTTCACCGGGACCAGCCGCGCCACCGCGCCGACCACGGGGCCCCCCGCCACGAGGCGAACCGGCGGGGCGGAGGTCACAGCGTCCAGGTCCACCCCACTGGGGATCGTGACGAACTGCCCGGGACGGCCGATCCCGCGCTCCAGGTGATCCCGGGCCTCTCCGTCACTGAGGGTGATGATCCGGTCGGTCCAGCGGGCGGCGACCCGTTCCATCGCGATGAAGGCGCGGGTCACGACCGGCGAGAAGTATCCCTCGAAGATGTGCCCGTGCGGGGTGTGCACTATGTGCGGGACGCCCGCCGCGCGTGCCGCCAGGCGCCCCAGGAATCCCGCCTTGGACGAGTGGGTGTGGACGATGTCCGGTTGCATCTCCTTGAGCAGCCGCCACAGCGCCCAGAGCGCCCGACCGTCGGCAACCGGGCTCACGGGACGCAGGAGGTGGCGCACTTGGTTCCAGGGTACCCCGGCCCGGGAGAGACTCTCGGCGAGCCCCGGTGGAGGGTCCGCTGTGCATCCGGAGATCAGGCTGCAGGCGAAGTCCGGTCGCGGCATGCGGGTCACGGAGATCACGGTGTTCTCCGTGGATCCCCCCACGTCCAGGCGGGTGATGATGTGCAGGACGCGGATCACAAAGCGACCTCACGCTCTGTGACGGGAGCCTTGCATGCGTACAGCTCGAGCGACGGCCCCACCAACAAGCACCCTCGGGAGAGGATCTCCAGGCTGGCAGCCCCGGCGCCAATGAGCCCGGGCAGCCATCGAAGGACCGCCCGCAGACCGAGTTGCGGCGGGCCAGTCACCTCGGTGGCGAAGGAGGAATTCCGCACCTCCAGGACGTGAAACCCGGCCCGCTGCACCAAACGCGTCAGGCCGCTCCCCGTGAAGGCGAAGACGTGAAGAATAGGATACCCGTCCCAGCCATACCACCGCAGCGCGGGACCGAGGGAGGTGAGGAGCCGGATCCACGGCCTATGGAAGGCTGCGTTAGGAATCCGGATCGCGAGGTGTCCCCCGGGGATCAGCACCCGGAGGGCCTCGCGCAGGGTCCCGAGAGGATCCAGGACGTGATCCAGAACGTTGATCAGCAATACCGCCTCTACGCTGCCATCCCGGAAGGGGAGCGCCGCCGTTTCGGCCTGTACCGCGGGGGCGCCGGCCCGGTGCGCATTGACGCAGGCCTGGTGTGAGAGGTCGGTACCCAGCGACCGCCAGCCACGCTGGCCGGCGGCTGCCAGCAGGTGGCCGCCGCCGCAGCCGAGATCCAGGAGATGCGCCGGCGGCCGGAATCTCTGCAAGCGATCCAGGATCGACGAAAACAGCTCGGTCCGGGGCTCAGCGACGCGATCGGGAGGGAACTGGCGAGGATATTCGCGCTCGTAGTGGCCCCGCAGGGAATCCGCGCTCGGCAGCGTGGCGACCACGCCGGTGTGACACTCCGGGCAACGGAGATACGGGGTCCCCAGGTAGGCCAGGTCGGGCTGCCGGGCATGGCTGCCGCAGGCCGGGCAGGGTGCCGACGGCTCCCGGACGTTCGCCTGGCGCTGCGCCAGGCGTTGAAGGGTGTCTTCCAGTTCCGCCACTGACTGGTCCCAGCCATAGTGCAGCTCGGCATGGCGGCGGCACGCCTGGCGAAGGCGCAGGCCGGCCTCCGGATCGCGGTTGGCGGCCTCAAGGAAACTGCGGAGACCTTCGGCCATGGCCTCGGGTGTGGCCTCGCGGAATACCAGCGAGGGCTCCAGGGGGAGCAGGATCTCCGGGGTGGCCCCCACGGGCGTCCCGAGGACCGGCGTGCCGGCGGCCAGCGCCTCTACTGTGATGAGACCGAAACCCTCGAGTTCCCGCGTGGGCAGCACGAACGCATCGGCCGCCTGATAGTACCGGGGCAGGTCCTGCTCCGGGACGAAGCCCAGAAAGCGCACGTGCTCCTGAAGGCCCAGCGACGCGGCGAGCGATTCCAGGGCCCCCCGCAGGGTGCCGGCGCCGCCGATCAGGAGGAGGACGTCGGCGACGTGCCGGCGCAATATCGCCAGGGCCCGGATCAGGGTGTCCAGGCCCATGCGCGCCTCGAGGTTCCGGACGGTCAGCAGCACCGGCGATCGCTCTGGCAAACCGAGGCTCGCGCGCACGGCCCTGCGGTCCGGGACAGGCCGGAACCGCTCCAGGTCCGCGCCACCCGGGAACTTCACGATCCGATCCGACGGGATGCGGTACAACTTCCAGAGCTGCCCGGCCGAGAAGTCGCTCAGGACGTGGATGCGGGTCGCGCGCCGCAGGCACGCCCGCTCGATCGCCCACAGGGTGACCTGGCCCGCCCGCCCGGTCAGCCCGGTTCGATGCAGCCCCGTCATGCCGCGGCGGGAGATGTATTCCAGGGGGGCCGGCGAGAGGAACGTATACAGGGACGGAAGGTCCCTGGCCCGATCCGAGTCCAGGGCCCCGTAGCCCGAGAGCGGCTGTTGCAGGTGCAGGACGTCGCAGGCCTCCTCGGCAAGAATCCGGGCGACTGCCCGGCGGGCCTGCCGGATCGAGCTGACGAAGAAGCGCATGAGGGAACGCCGGTCCACGGGGAACTGGTGGAGGGAAACGCCCTGGCGCTCGACGGTCTCCGTGAACCCGTCCCTGGGGGAGCGGCTGAGAATGCGCACCCGGTGGCCACGCTTGACCAACCGGGACGCCTGCTCCCAGAGGACCCGTTCCCCCCCGCCCTCGATGGCGAGCGGGGAGAGATCGGAAATCATGAGGACTCGCAGCGAATCGGTCATGCGGGTCTCAGCGCAGGCTCCAGAGTCCACCCGTGTCCAGGTACTGGCGCAGCCACAGCTCGGCCATCATGAGTGTCCACAGGCGATCGCTGTGGCTGCGGGTCCCGCCCAGGTGCTCCCGCTTCAGCGCCTCCACGGCGTCCGGGACGAAGAGGCCCCGGGTCTGGACGCGCTCCGGAGACAGCAGGTCCTCCATCACGTCCCGCAAATCGGTGCGGAGCCACCGGCCCAGGGGGATCATGAAGCCCTGCTTCCGGTGCGAGAGCACCTGGGCCGGAAGCACGCCGGCGAAGGCTGTTTTCAGGAGCCCCTTGAGGCGGAGGCCGGGAATCTTCACGCTCGGGGGGATCCCCAGGCTCTCCTCGATGACCCGATGATCGCAGAACGGGGCCCGAAGCTCCAGGGAGTGGGCCATGCTCATCCGGTCGGCCATCACCAGGAGATCATCAGGGAGGTAGGTGCTGAGGTCCATGCGGAACGCGCCGTCCACCGGATCGCCGTAGCCGTGGGCGGAGAAAGCGACGCGCTGAGTCGCCTCCACGTCCGCCTTCCAGCCCTCTCGCAGGGCGGGGGTCGTGAGGCGTGCCAGCTCCGCCTCGCCGAAGAAGCGCGTCCACCCGAGATACCGGTCGGGCACAGGCCGCTCGGCCCCGCTGATGAACCGGCGGGTCCAGTCGCCCCAGTTGAGACTGGCCTCGGTCTCGCGCACCAGGCGAGTGAGGCAGGTGCCGGACACCGACCGCATCCAGCGGGGAAGCCGGGCGTAGTATTCCGACAGGCGAAGGCCCAGGTAGCGGGGATAGCCGCCGAAGGTCTCATCCCCCCCGATCCCGGAGAGCGCGACCTTCACGTGGCGGGCCGTCGCCTGGGCCACGACGAAGGTGGGGATGGCAGAGGAGTCGGCGAAGGGCTCGTCGAAGTGGTGGACAATGGCGGGCAGCAGGTCCGCCACCTTGGGGTCCAGGATTTCCTCGGTATGATCGGTCTCGAAGCGCTGGGCCACCATGCGGGCGTAGGGCAGCTCATCGAAGGAGGGTGTCGCCGGCCCGAAGCCGATGGAGAAAGTCGCGATGCGCTGGCCGGTCACCTCCCGCATGCTGGCCACGATCGCGCTGGAATCGATGCCGCCGCTCAGGAAAACGCCCAGGGGGACGTCGCTCTCCAGGCGCAGCCGAACGGCCTCGCGCAGCTCGTGACGCACGCGGGCTGCCAGCTCGGGGACCCCGCCCTGTGGCGGGGCCAGGGAGTCCCCCCGGGGCAGGTCCCAGTAACGTCGGAGGGTCAGGGTCCCATCGGAGAGCGTGGCGGTGTGAGCAGGGGGAAGCTTGGCGATCCCGGCGAAGGCGGATCGGTCGGCCGGCGTGTAGCCGAAGGCGAGGTAGTGATGGAAGGCCTCCCGGTCCAGCCCCCGGGGGACGCCGGGATGGCAGAGGAGCGCCTTGATCTCCGAGGCGAAGAGGAAGAGGCCATCCCGCCGCCAGAAGTACAGTGGCTTCTTTCCCATCCGGTCCCGGGCCAGGAAGAGGTGCCGGCGCCGTGCGTCCCAGATGGCGAAGGCGAACATCCCCCGGAGGCGATCCACGCAGGCTTCGCCCTCGTCCTCGAACAGGTGCAGGATCACCTCCGTGTCGCTCCGGCTCTGGAACCGGTGGCCCCTGGCCAAGAGGTCGGGGCGCAACTCTCGGTAGTTGTAGATCTCGCCGTTGAAAATAATCCAGAGGGACCCGTCCTCGTTGCTCATGGGCTGCCGGCCGCCGGCGAGGTCAATGATGGCCAGGCGGGTCATGCCGAGCCCAACCCCGGGCTCCACATGGGTCCCCGCGTCGTCGGGCCCCCGGTGCGTGAGGCTCTGCAGCATGGCGGACAAGGTCTCAGGCGCGACCGTTCCGACGTAACCTGCGATCCCGCACACGGCTCAGCCCCTCCCCGGCCCGCCGGCGATCTCCTCGAGGAGATCGACCAGGCGTGCCGTCGTCTTGCATGCCTCGAACAAGTGGGCCCGGGCCAGTCCGCGGGAGGCCAATTCCCGTCGGAGCGGCTCGTCCTCCAGGACCTTTTCGAGCCCCGCGGCAATGCTCCGGACATCTGCTGGATCCACGTAGAGGGCGGCATCGCCCGCCACCTCGGGGAGGGCACCGGCCCGCGCGCAGACAACGGGGGTGCCGCAGGCCATAGCCTCGAGGACCGGCAGGCCGAAGCCCTCGATCAAGGAGGGACACACCAGGGCAGTGGCGCCCGCATAGAGGAGCGGCAGATCTTCCGGAGCGATGAAACCGGGCAAGAGGACTCCGGGGCGGACCAAGGTCGTCCGGTCCACCCCGTACCGGGGGCCATGGCCCGCCGGTGTGCCGGCCAGGACCAGGCTGGCGCGGCGGCGCAGTGTTCCCGGGAGAGCGCTGTAGGCGGCGACCAGACGGGGCAGGTTCTTGTGGGGGAGGAAATTCCCCACGGCCAGGATGTAGGCGCCGCGGATCCCGTACCGGGCGGTCGCGGAGGCCACGGCCTCGGCAGGGAGACCTGGCTGAAACTCCTCCCCAACGCCGATGGGGATGACATGAACGCGCTCGGTGACCAGTCCCAGCGCCGCCAACAGGTCCGTCTTGCTGTGGGCGGAATCCGTGATGACGGCCGCCGCCCGGCGAGACAAGATCGCCGCCCACGCCCGGAAGGCGGCGGCATACAGGCGCCAGGGCCCGCGAGTGTACGCCGGGAACCGGAGCGGGATGAGGTCGTGGATGGTGACGACGGTTGGGCAGGGCGCCATCAGGGGGGCCTTGTAGTACGGCGAGAAAAACACCGTGGCGCCGACCTCTCGCAAGGCGCGGGGCAGCAGGACCTGGTCCCAGTAGAGGGTGAGGTCTCCCGGCAGCCGGTGGACGCGGATGTGCGGGGCCGTCACGGGGACCGGCGCCGCCTCACCCGCGAGGGCCACGGTGGTCACATGCGGCCGGCTGCGCGCGATTTCTTCCAGTAGCCCGCCCAGGAAGCGCCCGATGCCGGTCACCCGCCCTGGCACGAATTCCCGGCAGTCCACGGCAAGGATCACGGCTCATCCTTTGATGTCGCTGGGGTGCGCGCCACCAGCTCGAGACCCATCCCCCAATTCAACCCCGTGAGGCAAAACCAAGCGTAGGCCACTTCATTCACCAGTCGCTTCCCCCACACGGCGGCTGCCCCCCGGTCGAAGCCGACGGCGACGACCTCAAAACCGACGGACGTACCGAGGCACCGAAGTGTCTGCGCCGAGAAGAAGAATAAGTGCACCTCTCGCTCGCCGGGCTCGTAAAACCGGGGCCGGCGAAGGCGGGCGAGCATGTAGGCGGCGCGGAAGATGTAGTCTTCAAGATTTGGGGTGGCGAGAATGAGCCAGCCGCCGGGTCGAAGGATGCGATGGACCTCGGCCAGCATCCGCCGCGGGTCGGACACGTGCTCGATGACGTGCCAGCACGTGACGACATCGAAGGAGGCGGCAGGAAACTCGGCCTCCCAGATTTCACCCTCATGGACGCGCAGTCCTTGGGCCATCGCCGCTTCCGCCCCGGCATGGGAGAGTTCTGTGCCGGTCACCTCGCATCCGCGGGTCTTGGCCAATCGGAGAAAGGCTCCTGTCCCGCACCCCACGTCCAGCAGCATCGCCGGAGGAGGCACGAGGGCTGCCACATGGTCCATCCGTCTCCGCCACATGATCTGGCGAAGGCGGGCCTGGTCCTCCCAGGGTTGGTAGTAGGCCTCGTCGTACGCCTGCTCCAGTGATGACCTTGGCGGCAGCGGAGTGACAAACACCAGATCACAGGCGCAGCGGACCACACGCGTACCCAAGGCCTCCTCGAGGGTTTCCCACTGTGTCCTGCCGCAGAGGTTACACGCCCGCACGGTTCGCGCCAAGGAGCTCTTTGTACAGAGCCTCCACGGCCTCCACGTGGCGGGACAGGCTGAACTCGGCCACGACCCTCAGTCGCCCTGCCTCACCCAGGCGCCTCGCCCGATCGGGATCGCTCAGGAGCGTGAGCACGGCGTCGGCCAACGGCCTGGGTTGGGCCGGCGGAACCAGGAGGCCCGTCTCGCCATGAATGACGACTTCGGGGACGCCTCCCGCGTCGGTCGCCACGACCGCCTTCCCCGTGGCCATGGCTTCGATCAAGACCCGGCCGAAATGCTCCCCTAAAGACGGCAGGACGAACAGGTCGGCTAGCGCCAGGATGTCGGGAATATCCTCGCGCCAGCCGGTGAAGTGGACCCGGGACTCCAGGCCCAAGCTTCGGCGCTGCGCTTCGAGTTCGCTTCGCAGCTCGCCGTCCCCCACCAGGACCCAGTGGACTTCGGGCGTGGCCTCGTGGACCAGCCGGGCGGCCTCCAGCAGGTAGGTGTAGCCCTTGTAGGCGACGAAGCGGCCGACGCTGGCGACCACCGGTGCCCCCGCGGGCACGTCGAGGGATGCGCGGAGCTGCGGGGATGGCTGCCGAGGGGTGAACCGGACAAGGTCCACGCCGTTGGGGATGCGACGGACCTTGCGTGGCGCCCGGGCGAACCGCCGCCCTACAGCGTTCGAGTTGACGACGATCACCCAGGCAAGGGGGACGAGGAGACGGTCCAAAACGGGATCGGGATCAGCGATCCGGACGTGCCAGATCACGGGTCGGCCCACCATGCGCCCCGCCAAGCCGGCATAGAACATGGCCCGGGATCCGTTGGCGTGCAGGAGGCTTGCGCCGGTGCGCCTGATCAGGGCCCAGAGGGCGGCGATGCTCCGGAGCATGGCAGGGCCCGGTCGGCGGAGGCCTGGCAAAGGGATCACGTGCGTGGGAAGCCCGAGCGCTCGGCAGCGGGCGGCCACGGCCCCCTCCGCCGGCACCACGACCATCGGGGACCATCGCGACCTGTCCAGCCCCTCCAGGAGAGTCAGAAGACTCAGCTCGCCACCCCCGACGATATCGGCATGGTTGGAAATGAGCAGCACCCGGCTCACAGGGTCCCCCGAGAACGGACGTGCCCTCCAGCGAGGTCCCGTGCCCAGCGCGCCGCCTCGATCCAGCGGCCCAGCTCTCCGCCCAATCCCATGGTCAGCTTGGTGAGGGGGAGGAGGACCGGCAGCCAGACGGCTCGGTAGTACCTCCAGCAGAACCGGTAGCGGAGGTTCTGGATCCCGGCGTAGGCCAGCAGGAGAAGCCCCAGCGTGCCGAGCGGGGGGAGGCCTGCGAGGCTGGCCAGCCCCACAACGGCACCGGCCCGGAGGATCAGGGAGGTGCCGAGCAGATTGCCGGCCCGCAGCTCGGCCACGTCCGGATAGTGGCGGAGGAGCCAGACCTCTTGCCGGCCGCGCCGGATGAACCAGCGGAAGACCCGAGAGAACGAGCCCCTCGGCTTGTGGAAGACGATGGCTCGAGGCGTGTACACGCAGCGCCCTAGGCGGCTCACCCAACGGCCGACTAGGTAGTCCTCGCCGCTCCAGGGCGCGACCTCGGGAAACCCGCCGACCTTGTCCAGGGCTTCGGCCCGGTAGGCACAATTACAGGTCGAGAGGTGTCGGGTTTCAACCAGGCGTCCGTCCGCCTGGGAGAGGTAGGCCAGCCCGCCGCCGGGGAAGCCCAGGATGTTCTCGCAGATCCCGATGGGATTCGCATTCCGAACGCGCACGACACCCGCAACCCCGAGGATCGTGGGATCGCCCTGGAGAGGGGCAATCAGCTCCCGGAGCCAGGAGGGCTCGGCCTCACAGTCGTCGTCGATGAAGGCCACCAGCGAGCCTTGCGCATGGCGCAGGGCGACGGCCCGCGTGTATCCGAAGCCCCTGCTCTCCTTCGGGATGGCCACGTACCGCACCCCCGGCGGGGCCTGAGGCTCACCGGTCTCTTCGACGACGATCACCTCAAAGTGCTCGCGGGGGTAGTCCTGTCTCTCCAGCGACGCCAGGGCCTGGGCCAGGTCCGGCCGCCGGTCCTTCGTGCTGATGAGGACGGAGACGAACGGCCATTCACCCGTCGAGGGTTTCGAGGTCATAGGCACACGGTCCGGTACCGGGCGCTTCCAACCAACCTGCCGGCCGTCATCGCCGCCGACTTGGCCAAGAGCAAACCCGGGGCCGCCAGCCTGGCCCCCCGGGGAATCGGGAACGCTTCCCGATCGAAGCGTCGACGGGCATCAACGTACAGGTAGAGGAGGTAGCCAGCCGGGAGCCAAAAGAGCCAGGGAAACCATCCGGCCAGGATGCCGAGCACGATCAGCTTCTTGTCCGCCGACGCGAGGTCCAGCCAGATCCGGCCTGGCAGGTCATTCCGTTCCCAGGACGTCGCGGGAAGCTCGATCAGGATCATTCGGCGAAAGTGCCTTCGTAAGAGGTAGGGATGGCAGTACCCAAAATTGAAGCTCTGACGCATGAGTCCGGGCAGGGTGGTCCGATGATGGTGGAAGACCGCGGCGAGCGGCTCGTACCGGATCGCGAGGCCATGCTGGTAGATCCGGGCGCAGAGGTCGTAGTCCTCGCCGTAGATGCGGATTCCCTCGTCGAACCCCCCGATGGCGGTGAAGATCTCCCGTTGCACCGCCAGATTCGCCGTGGCGAATCCTCCCCGCAGCAGGGTGAAGCGCGTAGAATCGAATGGCTCCTCGCCGGTGCGCAGCGTGTACAGCGCGGCGAAGGCTTCGACCACGGTCTCCGGGGTGGCCGGCTTGATCCGCCCGGCGACCGCGCCGATCCCGGGACGGAAGGCCGAGGTCAGCCGGTCCAGCCAGTCCGCGGCCGGCTCGCAGTCGGCGTCGGTGAAGGCGACCACATCGCCGGAGGCTGCCCCAACCCCCCGGTTCCGCGCGAAGGTGGCGCCGGCCCTGTCCTCCTCCAGGACCCGGAGGCGAAGGTGTCGCGCGCGCGCCGCGAAGGCCCGCGCCAGGTCGCCGGAACCGTCGCGGGATCCATTGTCCACCACGATGACCTCATCCGGGGGGAGCGTCTGCTCTGCCAGGCGGTCCAGGCACCGTTCCAGCGTCGGCGCGCCGTTGCGGACGGCAATGACGACCGACACCGTCATCGGGGTGCCTCCGGTTGCGTGAGCTCCCAGAGCCTGGCGTGGATGAGGAAGGTGAAGAAGGCCAGGAGGACGCACAGGATGAGACCCATGGTGCCGTCCCGGAAGCCCCGGAGGCGGACGTACCGGAAGAGGAAGACCCGCAGGGGGGAAAGCAGGGCCCTCGCGATGCTGAACCGTTCGCCTCGTTGGTGGCGGCGCTGGGCCTCCAGCGCGATGTAGGCCTGGTTCTTGGCGATGTACTCCTGGAGGCTGTCGGAGTTGAAGTGCAGCAGCGGCTGCTTCAGTTCGCCCACGCGGCCGTCTACCTCGAGCTTCTCATGCACCGCCCCGTGGAACCGCCCGCGGCCCCGCCGCACCAACCGAACCAGCGCATCCCGCCCCCAGGCGTGGAGGATGGGGTGCCCGCACAGGTAGTTCTCGCGCCGCAGGACGAATCCGTCATGGCCGTCCCCGTCCCTGGCGAGGGTCGCCAGCAGTTCCTCGCGGAGAGGACGCGAGATCACCTCGTCGGCGTCCAGCGACAGGATCCACTGGCCCGTCGCCAACTCCAGACCGAAGTTCTTCTGCCGATCGAAGGTGTCGAATTCCCGCCGGTACACCTTGGAGGTGAACTTCCGACAGACCGCCTCCGTCCCGTCCGTGCTCCCCGAGTCCACCACGATGACCTCGTCGGCCCAGACCACGCTCTCCAGGCAGCGCCGAATTCTCGCCGCTTCGTTCCGCGTGATGATCACGACGCTCAGCGCGCGCATGCCCCGACCCGCGGGCGTCCGGCCACCTCGTCCACCGCCTGGCTCAGCGGAGCCAGGACCACCCGCCAGTCATATTCCGCCTCGACGAGGGCCCGCCCTTCCCGCCCGAGCCGCTGCCGCTCGGCGGGATCTTGCGCCAGGCGCACCACCTCCGCTGCGAAGGCATGCGGGTCGTCGGCCACCACCAGGTGCCTCCCGGGGACGACGCGGAGCCCCTCCGCTCCGGCCCGCGTGGAGACCACGGCCTTTCCCATGGCCAGGGCCTCCATGATCTTGATCCGCGTCCCCGAGCCGAGGCGCATGGGGACGACGACGACCGTGGCCCGGGCGAGGTACGGGCGGACATCATCCACCGCTCCCGTCAGCGTGACCCTGGGATCCCCGGCGAGCGTGGCTAGCTGCGGCCCGGGATCACGGCCGACCACCCAGAACCGGATCTCCGGCAATCGCCGCTCGATCTGCGGGAGGATGTCCCGATGGAAGAAGAGGACGGCGTCCTCGTTGGCGGTATAGTCCATCGCCCCCGTGAAGACCAGGTGGTCGGGTGGCGGCGACGGCTCCGGTGCGGGGACAAAGTGGTCGGTGTCCAGGCCGTTGGACACCACGTAGATCCGGAGATGGGGATCGATGGCGGAGAGGTAGGCGCGGTCCACCTCCGAGACGACGTAGACGGCGTCGAACAGGCGGCTCAGACTCCGTTCCACCCGCTTCGCCTTCAGCCAGGCTGCGATGACCCGGAGACGGCCCGCCAGGGATTCCTGGAGCGCGAGATCGCGCCGCACCCCTGCGGCCCAGGTGCCGAAGATGTCCAGGGTCTTCGGGACGCCCTCTACCGACGCCACGTAGGGCATCATGTACGCGTTCTCGACCTGGATGAGGTCGTAGCCGGCCGCCAAGTGCTCGGTGACGGCCCGGGCGATCCCAGGATCGCTCTCGTAGGCCCGGAGCAGCACGAGGTTCTTCAGTCCGGTCACCCAGCGCCGGAGGCCCGCTCTGCCGGGCGGAGCCGGCAGGAAGGTCACCCGGCGGCAGAGCCGCTCCAGCGCTTCGCGGTGGATGAGGTCGCCCGGCCTGGCCAGCGAGATGAGATCCACGGTGTGGTCTCGGCACAGGTGGCGGAGCACGGCGTACATGCGGGCGTGCCCGCCGCCGTGGGGGGGGTAGGGAACCACGGAGGTCAGGACGAGGATGCGCATGCCGTGTGGCCCGCCAGGGACTGATAGACGTTGAGCGTCTCCGCCGCCACGCGTCGCCAGCTCCGTTCCCGATTATATGCGCGCACCTCCTCCACGAGAGCGGCGCGCCGCGCGGGATCGTTCAGCAACTCGAGGACGTGACCCGCCAGCGCCGCCGGGTCGGCGGTCGTGAACAGCTCCAGGCACCGATGCCGCTCCCGGAGTTCCTGGAACGCGTCTACCGCCGAGGCCAGGAGCGGCTTCTCGTAGGCCAGGCAGAGGCGCGCGGAATAGGAGACGCTGCTATCCGCGGCATAGGGCAGGACGAACAGGTCGACCGCTGACAGGGCGGGGCCCAGTTGCTCCCGCGGGAGGAAGCCGGTGATCCGGACCCGCTGCGCCACGTCGAGCGAGCCGGCCAGCGCCTCCAGCCTCCGGCCGTACCATGCCTCTCCTGCCGTGCGCACTCCCCCGACGAACACCAGGACCACATCGGAAGGGAGATGGGGAAGCGCCCGGACGAGCAGGTCGTAGTTCTTGTTGGGTTGAACAAAACCAAAGAGTCCCAGGACCCGCTTGCCCTGCAGGCCCCACGCCTGGCGGAACTGCTCCACCGCGAGGGCAGGGGGGAGGGAGACCTCCGGAACCCCCGGCATGATCTCCACCAGTCGCTCCGGCGGGATCCCGCGCTCGGCCAGGAGCCGGAAGTGGCTGCGGCTGTGGACGATGATCCGGTTCGCGTAGAGGTAGGTCCTCCGGTCCATGAAGTCGTGCAAGCCGAGGACCTTGATCGCCCAGCCCTTCAGGCTGCCGTTCCACCTCCGGGGACGCGCGGGAAAGACGGAGTGGGGGGTGAGGACGATCGGCACCGTGATCGCCCGCTGCAAGGTCTGAAACATCACGCGGTAGCTCAGGCTGCCTCGCCCCCAGAAACCGAAGTTATGGTGGATGTGGGTCAGGTCGGCCGCACTCAACCGGCGCCCCACGGTCAGCATCCGAGCCGGGTTCACCCGGCCCGGATGGATCGGCACGACCTCGACGTCCACGGTCCCACGGAGCCCGAGGAGCAAGTCGCGGGCGTAGTCGGCGATGCCGCAAGTCGCTGTCGTCGTCGTGTGCATCGTGACCCGCACGGCTGGGCTACCCTCCCAAACACACCCTGAGGAGCTGCATGCTCCGGCGCAGGTCCTGCCGGTGGCTTGGCTCGGGCCTGAGCAGCCAGCGGATCAGCCCCATGGCCAGCAGGCACGTGTGCACGACGAGGCAGACGGCCGTGAGGAGCAGAAACGGCCCGCGCCCGAAGTGCTTCCGGACGTAGTAGCGCTGGCTCCGGAGATGGTAGAGCTGGGCCTGAGGATCCGGGTCGGTCCGGGATCGCCAGTGGTGGATCACCCGGGCCTGGGGGACGTAGTAGACCTTCCAGCCCTGTCGCGTCAGCCGGAGGCACCAGTCCACCTCTTCGAAATACAGGAAGAAGGCCTCATCTAAGGGTCCCACCGCCTCCCATGCGGATCGGCGGATGAGCAGGCACGCTCCCGACACCTCCTCGACCTCCGTGACCCGGCTGAAGTCCCGCCGGCGCAGCGGGTCCTCGGGGGCGGGGAAGAGCCGGGCGATGGTCGGGTGAATCGCCAGGAGCCCTCTCAGGCTGGGGAACCGGCCGCCCGACGGTTGCAGGCTGCCGTCGGGGTTCAGGAGGGCCGGGCCCGCGGCGCCGGCCTCGGGATGCGCATCCATGAAGACCAGCATGGCCTCCAGGGAGCCCGGCAGCACCCGCGTGTCGGGGTTCAGGAGCAGGATGTAGCGCCCGCGGCTCTCGCCGATCCCCCGGTTGCACGCGCGGGCGAAGCCCAGGTTCGACGTGTGGGTGATCAGCCGGAGGCCGTCTCCCTCCTGAGGAAAACCGCGCGCGCTCCCGTCGGTCGAGGCGTTGTCCACCACGATCAGCTCCAGGGAGAGGGCTGGCCTGGCATGGCGCAGGCTGGCCAGGCACTGGGCGAGGAGGTCTCCCGTGTTCCAGTTCACGATCACGACGGAGAGGTCGGTCACGGCGAAGGCTTTCGACACTTCAGGATGATGGCCATGGCCAGACCGGGCCACCAGTCGCCCGTCACCTGGAGCCACGGGCACTTCACGTCATCCACGAACCGTTGCGGGATGAGGGGGACCCAGTTCCCCACGTGCCGTTCGACCCGGAAGCCGTGGGCCGCCAGTTGGGCCATCAGGACGCGAGGGGTGTACGCCCGGACGTGGCCGGAACTGCCGAGCCGGACGTCGACCCAATTCGGGTAGCGCCCTAAGAACAACCGGATCCGGTTCTCGAAGCTCGCCAGGTTCGGGGTGGTGAGGACGAGCGCCCCGCCGCGCCTCAGCACCCGGTGGATCTCGGCCAGGAAGCCGGCGGTGTCCAGCAG